>Ga0315281_10005552_pt1 | contig 18039 bp, 19 predicted proteins | sample YL17G07_0_MG_FD_204540 | JGI IMG/M metagenome (GOLD analysis project Ga0315281, IMG submission 204540) | Sediment microbial communities from Yellowstone Lake, YNP, Wyoming, USA - YL17G07_0 | ecosystem: Environmental > Aquatic > Freshwater > Lake > Sediment | place: USA: Wyoming | collected...
CATTCGACTACCCAGAAGCCATCATCTCCAGGATATAAAATAACCTCCCTCATTTTCTCCTCCACCTTTGTTTCTTATTTCAAACGAATTCGCTCTCCCCGATTTTGCGGAGACTCTTGTCCAGCTTCCTCTGTACCTGCGCCTGAGTCTTCACCGGCAGGCCGAATATCTGGATGAAGCCCACCGAGTGGCTCTGGTCGAACTTGTCCGCCTTGTCGTAGGTGGCAAGGTGATAGCTGTAAAGCGACTTGGGCGACTTGCGCCCGACCACAGTCGCCTTGCCTTTGAACAGCTTCACCCTGACTGTGCCCTCTACATGAGTCTGCGTGCTCTTGACATAAGCTGTGAGGTCATCGTGCATCGCTGAGAACCAGAGGCCGTTGTAGACGAGGTCGGCGTATTCTTGAGCTACTCGCGCCTTAAAGCGAAGCTGGTCTTTGCCGAGCGTCATCTGCTCCAGGGCGAGGTGAGCAGCGAGCAGCACCGTAGCTGCCGGAGCCTCGTAAACCTCCCTCGACTTTATGCCTACCAGTCGGTTCTCCAGGTGGTCTACCCTGCCCACGCCGTGCTCTCCGGCGATAGCGTTCAGCTTCTCCACCAGCTCGACTCCAGCCATCGTCTTTCCGTCAAGGCTTACAGGAATGCCTTGCTCGAAGCCTATCTCCACATACTGCGGCTGGTTGGGAGCCTTCTGTGGCGATTTGGTCCAGGTGAAGACCTCCTCCGGAGGCTCGGCCCAGGGGTCTTCCAGTATGCCGCACTCGATGCTCTTGCCCCAGAGGTTCTCGTCTATGGAGTAAGGACTTTTCACAGTGACTGGCACAGGTATGCCGTAGCGTTTAGCGTACTCGATGGTTTCTTCTCTGGTAAAGCCCCACTCGCGCGCCGGTGCTATTACGTCAAGTTGTGGGGCCAGGGCAAGTACAGCTACATCGAACCTGACCTGGTCGTTGCCCTTGCCAGTGCAGCCGTGAGCTACGGCAGACGCCTTTTCTTTGAGAGCTGTCTGTACCAAGAGCTTGGTTATGAGAGGGCGCGCCAGTGCGGTAGCAAGGGTGTATTGCCCTTCGTATATAGCATCCGCCTGGAGGGCGGGGAAGACGTAATCGTTGATAAACGCTTCTTTGGCATCCACTACCAGCGCCTTGGCTGCTCCTACCTTGAGCGCCTTTTGGCGAATCCCCTCGTAATCCTTCTCCGCACCTAAGTCTATGCTCAGGGCGATAACTTTCATCTGGTATTTCTCGCCGATCCACCTGATCGCTACGGAGGTATCGAGTCCGCCACTATAGGCCAGAACTACCTTGTCCTTCAATGTTGTTCCTCTCTTTCCGTTCACCTTTGGTTTCCAGGGAGAGACGACCTCGCCCTTACGTAATCCCCCTAACCCCCTTTATGAAAGGGGGGAGATTAAGGGTGGTCAGGAGCATCCGCTCCAACCTACCCTCCCCGCTCGCTGTGGATGTTATCATCCACAGCATGTGCTTAATCTTTCTTACACTTTGGCCAGGACTTTATCCAAGATGCCTATGGCTGCGTCTATATCCTTTTTGACTATGGTCAGCGGAGGCATAAAACGAATAGCATTCGGCTTCACTGGATTAAGCAAGAGACCGCGCTCCATACATGATTTAACTATATCCTGGGTGAGGTCGCTATTGAACTGAATGGCGGCCAGAAGCCCGCGACCTCGCACCTCTACGATGAAATCGTATTTAGACTTGAGCTTGTTAAGCTGGGTTAACAAGTAAGCTCCGTTCTTTTTCACCTTATCTGGTATATCATTTTCGATGACAAACTTCAAGGTGGCGTAGCCCACAGCGCAGGCAAGGGGGTTGCCGCCGAAGGTGGAGCCATGCTCCCCCAGCCCAAAGACGGCCGCTTTCTCTTTAGCCAGGAACGCCCCGATGGGTACGCCCCCGCCCAGTCCTTTGGCCAGAGTGATAATATCGGGCTCGACATTGAATTGCTCGTAGCCAAAGAGTGTCCCGATGCGCCCTATCCCTGTCTGCACTTCGTCGAGTATGAGGAGAATCCCCTTCTGGTCGCACCAGGCCTGCACAGCTTTGAGATAGCTGTCACCCGGGATATTGACGCCGCCCTCGCCCTGTATGGGCTCCAGCATCACAGCGCAGGTCTGCGCAGAGGTTGCCTTCTTAATAGCTTTAATATTGTCGTATTCCACGTGGACGAAGCCGTCGGGAACCGGGGTATAAGGCTCCTGGAACTTGTGCTGTCCGGTGGCGGCAGTCATCGCCAGTGTGCGCCCGTGGAAGGAGTTTAGCGCGGTGACCACCTTGTAGGCACCGTCCAGATGGAGCTTGCCGTACCTGCGAGCCAGCTTCACCGCGCCCTCGTTAGCCTCGGCGCCACTGTTGCAGAAAAAGGCCCTGTCAAAGCAGCTATTCTCTATAAGCAGCCCCGCGAGCTGTAACTGGGGTATGGTATAGAACTGGTTGGATGTCTGGATGAGGATTTTGGCCTGCTCGGCGATAGCGCCCACTACGGCGGGATGACAGTGCCCTAGACTGTTCACGCCCCAGCCTGCGGTGAAGTCCAGGTACTCCTTGCCTTTGTCGTCCCACACCCGCACTCCCTTACCCTTGACCAGGGTCACAGGCATGCGTTTGATGGTGGGCATAAAGTACTTTTTTTCGAGTTGTTGCCAGTCGGTCATTTCCTTATCCTAACCTTTTTAATGTGATTTATCCTTCGAAAGGTTCAAGGCGAATGGTCTAGTTGGGCGAGGTTACCTCGCCCCTACATTTTAAATTTTCCGCTTTACATTTTTCAATTTGAGTTTACTGTTCAATCCTGGTTCCCACTGCTTTGCCCTCTATTGCCGAGAGCAGTGCCCCGGCGGAGCGGCCATCGACAATCTGAGTCGAGGGCACGCGCGAGAGGGCATTAAGACATGCCTCCACCTTGGGTATCATGCCTCCTGCGATAACCCCAGAAGCTATCAGGGCCCTCGCTTCAGCGGCGGATAGCCCAGGCAAGAATTTACCCTCGCTGTCACGTACCCCTGGTACATCGGTGAGGAAGATAAGCCTCTCCGCCTTGAGCGCGCCTGCGATCTCGCTGGCCACGACATCACCATTTATGTTAAGAATGGTCATGGGGTCGCTGTCCCTACCCGCTGCCATTAATCCGCATGGAGCGATCACAGGGATATATCCGGCGCTGAGAACGGCTTTAACTGGCTCGGAGTTGACTTTCACCACCTGGCCCACATAGCCAAGCTCGGGATTTTCCACCCTGGCCTGAATCAACCCGCCGTCTACACCGCTCAGTCCGATAGCCTTGCCTCCCTTCGATATGATAGCGGCTACAAGCTCTTTGTTGACCAGCCCGGCGAGCACGGCGATGACTACCTCGAGGGTTGCGGCATCGGTCACCCTCATGCCGCGCACGAAGGTGGTGGCAACACCCATCTTCTTGAGCCACTCGGTAATCTTGTTGCCGCCGCCGTGAACTACTACTGGCACGATGCCTTTTTTCTGAAGGGACACCAGGTCATCGAGCGTGGTGTCGTGGCTGCCCAGCGTCGAGCCGCCGATCTTGATTACGATGGTTTTGGCCGAACTGCGCTTGAGTTGCATCCGCTTGTACCTTATTTAACAGCTAATCATAACACAAAATGAGCATCAATATTACCATATCTGAGCGAGCGCTTACAACCTCTTTTCCAACTTAGCGAGAATTTCGTGTTTGGAAATGCCTGAAGTCTGTCCAGGAGAAATATTTCGCCTTGACCCCGTGCATAAAATTAAAATGTCACGGAAATTTAACATTTCATGCATCAATTTTATAACTTCTTTATTACTCGCTTGCTACTATTTGACGGGACAAATAAATATTAAGGAGGTATCCGTAATGAGAAAGATTCCATTACATCGCGGTAAGCTCTGGCTGGGGGTGGTAATGGTGGTTGTCGTGGCCTTGTTGGGCTCTTTCGCTTGTACGACAACGCCCACTGCAACGCCCACCCCAACGGTCGCTCCAACGCCTACGCCGACTCCCACGTCAGCGCCGCTTGGCGCCGTTGAAGTAGTGGGGACCTGGGGTTCGGAAGAACAGGCAAGTTTCGAGGCCATGATAGCCCCATGGGAGCAGGAGACTGGCGGTACCGTGAATTTCACCGGTACTCGCGACCTGACCGCTATCCTTACAACTCGCATACAGGCAGACAACCCGCCTGACATCGCTATACTCCCCAACCCAGGGTATATGCAGCAACTGGCCAATGCCGGAAATCTGATAGCACTAAATACTTTCCTCGATATGACGGCGATCAACCAGCAATACTCCAAGGGCTGGGTCGACCTCGGCACCGTTAATGGGAAACTCTATACTATCTTCATGAAAGCCGCTGACAAGGGAACTGTATGGTACGACCCCAAAACATTTACGGCCAACAACTGGACTATTCCGCAGACCTGGGACCAAATGATAGCGCTTTCCGATCAGATCGTAGCCGAGAAGGCGTCACCACTTTATCCGTGGTCCATAGCCGTGGAAAGCGGAGCGGCAAGCGGCTGGCCGGCCACCGACTGGATGGCAGAGATCCTGCTGAACCAGTATGGCCCGGACGTTTACGACCAGTTGGTCAACCACGAGATTCCGTGGACTGATTCCAGAGTAAAGGACATGTGGCAGATGTTTGGTGACATCGCCCTGACCCCTGGCTACGTTCCCGGCGGTGCTACCGCGATTCTAGCGACAAACTTCCAGGACGGCACTTACCTGCCCTTTGAGACGCCGCCCGAGGCAGCGATGGACTATCTGGGCGATTTCACCGCGGGGTTCATCTCTACCCAGTTCCCCAGCCTGGTGGCAGGGCAGGACTACAACTTTTTCGCCTTCCCCACTATTAACCCCACTTACGAGAACGCAGTGACTGGCGGCGCAGACCTGGTAGTAGCGTTCAAGGATAATCCGACTGTCCCCTCTTTGGTCGAGTATCTGTCTACCGCAGCCGCGCAGGACATATGGGTAAAGCGAGGTGGCTTCACGTCAGTGAATAATCAGGTCCCCTTGAGTGACTATCCCGACATCGTAACGCAGAATGCGGCCAAGCAACTGAGCACTGCCGCCATTTTCCGCTTCGGAGCTGGCGATAGTATGCCCTCCGCAGTCCAGACGGCGTGGTGGGCCGGTGTCTTGTCCTACCTGCAGAATCCAGACCAACTGGACAGTATCCTGCAGAACATCGAGTCCGTGGCTGTGACTGCCTATCAGTAAAGTAGATATAAGAGTTTAAAGAATTGCTGCCCAATAAAGCGCGGGGCAACCCTGTAAAATGATTGACGGGATTGCCCCGCTGTAGCATTGAAATAAGGTTAGGTAATGAGCGACCACCATCGTTCTACCGTCTGGAGTCGACTCTTCGGCAGAATCCAAATCACTTGGCGCGGCACTGGCAGGCGGGGGCGTCTGTCACCCTGGCTGTGGCTGCTGCCAGCGTTCGCCTTTGTCTCAGTATTCCTCATCTATCCCGTCATTGCTACCCTGCGCATAAGCTTCATGAACGCAAATTCCACTGCCTACGTTGGCATCAACAACTATAAGTACGTATTTACAAACCCGGCTATGCAAGATGCTCTACTCAACACCATCCTATGGCTTTTCCTGTTTACGCTGCTCGCTGTCGGTCTTGGCCTGCTTTTCGCAGTGCTTTCGGGCCGTGTGCGATATGAGGCAGTGTCCAAAGCGATCATTTTCATCCCCATGGCTATCTCTTTCGTAGCTGCCGCTGTCATCTGGAAGTTCATGTATGCCTACAGGCCGGGGGGGTTCACTCAGATTGGACTCGTCAACGAAATCGCCACAAAGGTGGGGCTGCAACCCACAGCCTGGCTCGTGCAGCAGAGAATTCCCTATACTGATGTACTCCTTCCCACACCGTTTCATGCCAACAACTTTGCCATCATAATAGTGGGCGTCTGGATGTGGACCGGCTTCGCTATGGTGGTGCTGTCCGCCGGTTTAAAGGGTATATCCACGGAGGTAATCGAGGCGGCCAGGGTAGACGGAGCCAACGAATGGCAGATATTCAGGCGCATCATCCTTCCTATGCTCGCTCCGACCATTGCGGTTATAGCCACTGCGCTGGTCATCCAGGGACTTAAGACTTTCGACATCGTGTGGGTGATTACGTCCGGCAACTACGGTACCGATGTCGTTGCCACTTTCATGTACAAAGAGATGTTCAATTACCAGGATTTTGGTAAAGCAGGAGCTCTTGCGGTCATACTTTTGGCAGTTATCATACCCATCATGCTTATCAGTATCCGTCGTTTCAGAACCCAGGAGGAGACTCGATGAGCATGGTGCAAAAGTCATCAGGTACAACGCACATATTCTTAAGGTTCTTTACCAGCTTGAGGAGATTAATCTCGCGATTGCCTCTACATATCATCTTGATCGGTGCTGCCCTGCTCTGGATGACCCCCACATTCGGCCTGCTGGTCAGCTCTTTCCGGCCTGCTACTGCGGTAGGTTCGACAGGCTGGTGGACGGCCTTTCAGACACCTTTCCAGTTCACTCTTGACAACTACAGCAGTGTCCTTTCGCAGAACGGGATGGCGCGCAGCTTCATTAATAGTCTGATAATTACAATTCCAGCCACCATCTTACCAATCCTGGTGGCAGGGTTCGCAGCCTTTGCTTTCGCCTGGATGAAATTCCCGGGGCGGAATGCCCTCTTCATCTTTGTGGTTGCTCTTCTAGTGGTGCCTATCCAGGTGACGCTGATCCCTGTGCTGCGCCTTTTCACTGACGTAAAATTGGTAGGCACTTTTCCCGGTATCTGGCTGGCGCACACAGCTTATGGCCTGCCACTAGCTATTTTCCTGCTGCGAAATTTCTTTGGCTCATTGCCAAAAGAGCTGTTAGAATCGGCATATCTTGACGGCGCCTCTAATATGCGGGTGTTCTTCCGGCTAATCTTGCCATTGTCCGTTCCGGCACTAGCTTCACTGGCAATTTTCCAGTTCCTCTGGGTATGGAATGACCTGCTGGTAGCCCTGGTTTACCTTCAGAGCCCAAGCAAAGCGCCAATGACACTAACCATTAACAATCTTGTGAGCTCCTATGGCACTCAGTGGCAATTGCTTACGGCAGCTGCCTTCATCTCAATGATTCTGCCGCTCATCATATTCTTCGCTCTGCAGCGGTACTTTGTCGAGGGCATCACGGCGGGAGCCGTGAAAGGGTAAGAGTGGTTTACTTGAAATTGATGAAAGTATAGAATGGGAATTGGGCCTCCAGTTTAGACAATTAAACTCTGATTCTTGGCAGGAATTATTATATGGCTGAAGTGCGTTTTGAACATGTTACCAAGCGATTTGGTGAGACTATTGCAGTCAACGACTTGAATCTAACGATACCGGATAAGGAGTTTCTGGTCCTGGTAGGGCCTTCGGGCTGCGGTAAATCTACTGCGCTCCGGCTTATATCTGGCTTGGAGGAACCCACTAGCGGCAAAATCTATATCGGAGAGCGCCTCGTGAACGATGTGGCTCCCAAGGACCGCGACATCGCCATGGTATTTCAGTCATATGCCCTGTATCCTCACATGTCAGTACACGACAACATGGCCTTCGGGCTCAGCCTGCGGAAGACACCCAAACCTGAGATACAGCGAAGAGTAAGGGAGGCAGCACGTGTCCTGGGTATCGAGGAGCTGCTCAAGCGAAAGCCCCGTCAGTTGTCAGGAGGCCAAAGACAAAGGGTGGCACTGGGGCGAGCCATTGTGCGGGAGCCAGCGGCGTTCTTGCTCGATGAACCCCTCTCCAATCTCGATGCAAAGCTGCGTGTGCAAACTCGCGCTGAGCTGAGCAAACTCCACCAGCGGTTGGGCACTACCTTCATCTACGTAACCCACGACCAGGTGGAAGCCATGACTATGGCTACGGTCATCGCTGTAATGAACAAGGGCCTCTTGCAGCAGGTCGGCAAACCGCAAGACCTGTATGAGAGGCCAGACAATGTGTTCGTGGCGGGCTTCATCGGCAGTCCAGCGATGAACTTCTTCGATGTTACTGTGAGAGGCGGTCAGGATGGTGTTTATCTGGATGCAGGGACATTTCAGGTACCAGTGCCCAAAGAAAAGGCAGGCATACTCGATAAATACCTGGATAAAAAAATCGTCTTCGGCATCCGGCCGGAAGATATCCATTCTCCGGAATACATGGCACCGGGGATAATCGCCACGTCAATCCGTGCCAAGGTGGATGTAACAGAGTTAATGGGAAACGAGTTCTTCCTCCACATGTTGAGCGACGACAAATCATTTTTGGCGCGGGTCGATGCTCGCACGCCGGCAAGGCCGGGACAAGAGATCGAACTCGTCTTCAACATGGGTAACATGCAAGCCTTCGATGTGGAGACCCAGAAAACTATGCTGAGTTAGTCACATCGCTATCAACCTCATGATATTACCTGACGTACCTTATCATTGCGGTTTAATTCAAAAAGTGACATCATTCTTTAAGAGGCGTTTGTGTAGATGGAGATACCGTTTTCCCGATGGCATGCTGCCATACCGCTCAGAAGGTCAAGGCGCAGATACAACTCGATTCCTTTAGAGCCGGTTCAACTGGCTCGGCTTCAAACGGTTTGCGCGGAATTCCGACCTTACCCTCAGGCTCGCGCCGAGCTGCTCTCCGAATCACCTGATAAGGTCCTCAGGGGCATTGCTGGCTCGTACGGCAAGGTCAAAGGCGCTCCTGCTCTCATAGCTTTCATCGGCGACATTAACGATCCTTATGTCAACGAGAAGGTCGGCTATACGGGCGAGGGCATCGTCCTCGAAGCTACAGCTATGGGCATGGGCACGTGCTGGGTGGGTGGTTCTATGTTTTTCCGCCGCGAGGTCGCTGAGTCAGCAGTCGGCGCTGGAGAAAAAGAGAGAGTATTTGCAGTAACCCCTATGGGTCATAGCGCAAAGGGCTTCTCTTTGGAGGAAAGGGCGCAGACGGGCTTCGGGATGTTCCACCGGCGCAAACCGCTGGCGGAGATGGTTTCAGGGCTGGATGAGGGGGAATGGCCCAATTGGATTAAGGCTGCCCTGGAGGCTGCGAGGCTGGCACCTTCCGCTGTGAACAGGCAGCCCTGGCGCTTTAATGTGGAACCGGACAATATCACAGTCTCAGTAGACAGCCCCCTGCTAGACTTTGGCGTATCCAAGCGCCTTGATTGCGGTATTGCTATGCTACATATTGAGGTGGCTGCGCTGGACTGCGGGGTGAAGGGCAGATGGGAATTACTGGAAGCGCCCCAGGTTGCCAAATTCAAGGTATAAGAAATTAAATAATGATTCCGCTATTCAGAAATTATCCTCTACTGAGGGAGAACCTATCTCATGTGTCTCTGGGTGGATTTCCCACCCCAGTGCGGAGGCTTGACCGCCTGGCGAGTGATATAGGCATAAATCAACTCTACATAAAGTGCGACGACGTGAGCGGCAAGCTCTACGGCGGGAACAAGATACGTAAGTTTGAGTTTATACTGGGATATGCCCTGAAGTCGGGAATAAAAGAGTTCCTGACCTTTGGCTTTGCCGGAGCTAACCACGCCCTGGTTACGGCTGTTACGGCTCAACAGGTGGGACTGAGGAGCATCGCTATGATGATGCCCGAGCCTCAAGTCCCCTACGTCCATTCCAATCTCCTGATGACTTATCACTGCGGGGCGGAGCTGCACCATCAGCAAAACAAGCCGTTACTTATCCTGGCGACTGCATATCAGCTTATTCGGCACAAGCTGAAGAATAGCAGGCTGCCGCTTTTCATCCCCGGTCGAGGCGCGTCACCTCTGGGAACAATCGGCTTTGTCAATGCAGCATTTGAGCTAAAGGAACAGGTTATGAGTGGTGAGATACCTGAACCGGACTATATTTATGTTGCGAAGGGCAGCGGGGGCACAGCGGCAGGCCTGATGCTCGGCATCAAGGCGGCAGACCTGAAAAGCCGGGTGGTCTCGGTGCGGGTGGTGAATGAAAAAACTGCCGAACCAAGGAAGCTGGCTAAACTCTACGGTGAAACTGCCTCGCTTCTACACTCCCTCGACCCTTCATTCCCTAAACTCGAATGTTCCGATGGGGAAATAGACATCAGGCATGGCTTTTTCGGCCGCGGATATGCCTGCCCCACTGAGGAAGGATTGAAAGCTATGAGCCTGATGGAGAAAAACGAGGGGATCAAGTTGGACAGCACTTATACGGGGAAGGCATTTGCCTGCCTTTTGGATGATGCGGGAAAGGGAGAGTTGAAAAAGAAGACGGTTCTGTTCTGGAATACCTACAACTCCAGAGATTTCTCCGATGTTATAGCTACAGTTGATTATCACCGTCTGCCCCGGGGCTTTCACCGTTATTTTGAAAGCGATGGACAAACCCCTGGACAGGCGTGTACTTGATATGTTTAAATTGAATCAGGCGCAGAGATGAAAAGTCCGGCCTTCTTGCTCTATGAGGATACCGCTAGAACGGACACGTGGCTCAAGCTGATGCTGGGCGGCATCCTGGTGATGTTTCTGGTGCTGGGGGGCGTTTTCTTGTTCCAGGATAAAGAGGATGCTTTCGGAATGTTCGGGATAGCGGTCTTCTATGCGCTGTTATTTAAGATAATCATGCCCCAGCGTTATCAGATATACAGCGATAAGGTAAGAATAGTGCTGGGTGGGCCTCTGGCCTGGAATATACCTTTCACCACGATAAAAGAGGTCAGGTCTGCTTCAGGAGCAAAAGCTTTTGCCTACAGTGGGGTCCGTTTCGCTACCTCGTCTAAAAACGTGGTGGAGATAAGGCGCAGCAGGGGCTGCAACGTGGTCATATCCCCATCCAACAAAGAAATTTTCCTGGAGCAGGCGAGCCGGGCTATGAAGTCCGCAAGCCGTGGCTGAAGCAAGCAGGCGATGGTGGACGGGGCGCAAAAATAGAATCAAATTTGAGGTGATTTACCATGAAAGAAAACGAATTCAAGAAAAAATGGGAAGAATGGTATGGAGATATGTTGGGCATGTATCAATGGCAAGAACTCGAGCACAAAAACAGGAAACTCCTGTTTGTATGCGGGAGGTTTACGCTGAGTGACGATGGCAGCAGGCTAGCCTCGACTTTCACTCAAGTCATAGGCTATTTAGACTCCAAGAAGCCACTCACTGAAGACGAGCAGAATGAGATAAGGGAGCTTTTCAGGTGCCAGCAGGGGATTGAGAATCTCTCTTTCTGGACAGCGCCCCTTTCGTGAGCAGAGGAGCTATTTCAGTGACTATGCCGAGGTATGGTGCGGAACATTGCAGCATAGTGAAACTGACCAACCTCGACAACTTTGTTCTTTTCGAAGCCGTATCCGGAGATTAGGTTCTCGAGTTCCTCCGGGGTCATCCTTATGGATATGGGAGGCCCTGGAGGACCGGCGATTTTCTTAAACTCCACTACAGCGAGTGTACTTCCCGCTTTCATGACTCTGGCTATCTCTGTCATGACGCTCTGGACCTCTCCGTTAGCGAGGAAACCGTGCATTACGTTTGCCATCAGACACACATCTATGATGGCATCGGGCAGCGGCATCTTTTTGGTCACATCGGCTACGATTGCTTCGATGTTACTGATATTCTCTTGATGTATCTGTTCTTTCAAGACTGCAATCGATTTTTCGTAGCTATCAAGAGCATATACTTTACCCTTGTTGCCGATGACCTTCGAAGCGGCAATCGAGAAATGCCCTTCTCCACATCCTACATCCAGGAACTTGTCACCGTTCTTAAGGCCGATTTCCTGGATAACGCGTTCCGCGTTGAGAAACGCTTTGCTGGACATGCCCGCGTGGTGATGCCCTTGTTCGGAGTTATTTGTCACTTTTCTGCTCGTATCGGTTATAGCTGAATATCTGCTCGAGGCTCTTCCTGCCCCTGGCAGGTGGCTCCTCGGCAGGATAGCCCAGAGGGGTGAGGGCGACAATGCGTATGTTCTCAGGTATATCCAGCGCTTCCTTTACCCTGGCCTCGTCAAACCCCACTACCCAGCATGTGCCCAGGCCGCGTTCCACCGCGGCCAGCATCAGGTGTTCCAGGGCGATGCCTATATCCACGAGGTAGTGATGCTGGTCTTCTTTGATTCCTGACTGTGCAGGGTCGGCACAGACCACTATCATCGCCGGACCTCTGGCACTCCATCTGAATCCAGCTTCGCCTATCTTCCACTTGATTTCAGGGTCGGTCACTACTATGAAATGCCAGCACTGGGTATTAGCCCATGATGGCGCTAATCTGGCAGCTTCAAGAATATATTTAATCTCTTCTTCAGGGACGGGGTCAGGCTTATATCTCCTGATGCTTCTCCTTTTGCGAATGACCTCCATAAGTTCCATTTGCTATCCTCCTCCCTGGCTGAGCCACTGAGGCTACCGGCTTTATAGACTGTCTGTTGGGCTGAAGGCGTTTACAAACATCTTTTCAACCCCCTGTATCCCCCAATCTTGGGGGAATTAAAAATCTGGGGGACACCCCCAGACCCCCAGCAAAGGGGCTCTGCCCCTCTGCACTTCCCGGTTGTTAAATGAACTCTCGGCCTAGTCTTTATGAATGCAGTAGTAGACCTTATCCCCTATCGATCTTTTATCTACCATCCCTTTTTGCACCAGGTCTGCCAGGAAGAACTCCATTCTTTTCGATTTGGCCAGCATTTCAGGTGAAGTTGGGCCAGGCTGCTTTGAACCCGGTGCTGGGTTAAATACTCCTTCTGCCACCTCATTGACCTCAAAAGCCTCTTTAGAATGTGACTTGAGGAAATCGATTACCTTATAACTGGTATCGTCCAGACCTTCGTCGAACTGGTCTCTGGGTATGGGCATGGCGTCCTCCTTAACCGACTTTCTTGCGTATGGCCCAATTCTAGCACCTACTGACTGGGACTGGCAAGGGCAGTGGGGTTCTCTGTTGAGAATGATTAGGCTAGGTCGTGTACTCGCTGTTGATGGTAACGTACTCTTCGGAGAGGTCGCAGCCCCAGGCGGTGGCTGAGGCATCGCCAAGGTTGAGACATATCCTAATCGGCACCCCTGTCCTGTCCAGTATGGACTTGGCCTGGGCTTGGTCGAAGGGCAGAGGGCGGCCTGCTTTCATGAGGCAGAGGTTATCCAGGTAGAGGTCTACCTTTGTCTCCTCCATGTCCACCCCGCTCCTCCCCAGCGCAGCGATGATACGTCCCCAGTTGGGGTCGGAGCCGTGTGCCGCCGATTTCACCAGCGATGAGCCCGCTACGATACGGGCGCCGCTGCGCGCCTGGGCGATGGTGAGCGCGCCTTCGACAGTGATTTGAATGAGCTTGGTGGCGCCTTCTCCGTCTCTGGCGATAGATTTGGCGAGGAAAAGGCAGACCTCGGTCAGAGCCGCTTCGAACACCTCTGCTCTTGGGGTTCCGCTCTTGAGTATCCTGTTTCCGGCGAGTCCATTGGCCAGTATGATTGCGGAGTCGTTGGGGCTGGTGTCGCCATCCACGGTGATCATATTGAAAGAGGCATCGACCGCTCTCTGGAGCGCTTTCTTGAGAAAGGCTGGTGAGACAGCGGCGTCCGTGGCCAGGAAGCAGAGCAGAGTCGCCATGTCGGGGTGGATCATGCCTGCTCCCTTGGCGATGCCTCCGATGGTAATCTCGCTCTCTCCTTGCCCCAGATTCACTTTTACGGCGATCTCTTTAAGAGAGGTATCGGTGGTGATGATGGCCTTCGCCAGTGTATGTCCGCCTTCCGAGGAGATGACTATGCTTTCGATGCCATCTCGAATTTGCTTCATGGGGAGCTGCTTGCCGATAACGCCTGTGCTGGCGACCAGCATCTCTTCGGGCAGCAGCCCCAGGTTTCGGGCGGCCAAGGCTGCCATCTCCTCAGCGTCGGCCATGCCCTGCTGGCCGGTGCAGGCATTGGCGCAGCCGCTGTTGACTACGATAGCTTGAGCCTGGTTGCCCTTGAGATTACGCTGGCACAGCAGGACCGAAGCTGCTTTAATCTTGTTCGTGGTGAAGACGCCAGCAGCGATGCAGGGCACCTCTGAGCAGAGGATACCCAGGTCTAAAAGATTGTCGCCCTTGCTCTTGATACCAGCGTAGGTGGCACCGGCAAGAAAACCCTGTGGGGAGGTGATTGTGCCGCCGTGTATAACTTTAGCGCTCATATTTCAAACTATATCATACTGAGTACGCCAAGGCAACGAAGAGGACGACCCGGTGGGTCGCCCTCTTCGTTATTATCTGGATGGCCGGTAGCTTTAGCTTAACGTTGGATCTGAGGGTTGGGTTTGCCCAAAAGGGGGATGTGTTCGGTGTATAAAAGCTTATAAATCTTGTCTGGTAAACGCCCCCGCCCGCTCCAGGGTAGGAAGGAGAGGACCCATCCCGAGCGAGCGAGGTTGGCTGGGAGCCTGGCCCAGTCATCTTAATATTGTATTCAATCAACGTTTGAAATGTATGTAACAAAAGTCTCATCCCGATGGGTAAAGAGACGCCGCAACAGAAGTGCCCAAGGCTCCTGAGGCTCAGCCTGGCAGTCTCTATACTTTATTCATCCCAGCTAACCCCCTTTGTGATCGTTCTATCCGTGCCAGCCTCAGTTTGGTTCTGCTTGGAAAACTAAAGTACGGAGAATAAAGGTACTCCTGTAGGATTGTCAGCCGTTTCCTTTCGGGGCACAATTCAAGCCGTAGAGTTTATAGGTGAAGTACTGTCTCGAACTCGAAAAGTAGGGCTTGCCCGAAGGAGGGGATATGAATAGGCTGCTCGGGCTAGTTAAAAGAGGGAAAGCCCTCACGCATATGATAACAGGAAAGAGAGAGTCCCTACCCGGTGAGCGGGTTGTACTGGAGGCCAGAGCTAACACCAATGACCTCGAATGGTATTTGGCTGACAATATTGTTGACATAAGCGTCAGGAGATCGAAAAGGGCTCATTCTCTTCTGTCGCGTGTTCCACGATAGCCCTCTTATTTCCCCCGTTTTTGACCTCAAATTTGATGCCCCAACAGTATTTGGGCCGGTCTGACTAAAGTATAGTAAAAAAAGTACGTGTGCGGGATTGTGAGCTCCTTCTCTATTGGGCACAATGGTAGCTGAGGAGGTACAGTTCCATGGAAACTATTACTGCCGGTGTTGAGAAGGAGCAAGCAGAAAGGGAGCGTTTTGGCGAAATCCCAGTAGTAAAGGCGGTGAGGAAGTATATCTATATGCTGCCCTCCGGTCGAAGGCTTAAGGTTGTAGTGGATGATGAGACGGAGTTGGCAGCAGAACTATCTATGCTGCGACCCTACCTCGTTGCTTAATTTCTTTTTAGTGTGTATTTGTACTCCTCACAGATAGAAAAGGCCGTGACGGCTTGGAAAGGCCGCGCCACGGTCTGTTTGTTTTACTAAGATAAGCGAATTGCCTCCTCATCTACGATGTGCATCAGTGTCCTGCCCTCTATCTAAACTTGGTGCGAATTCAGCCGCCAGCTTCCTGATTGACATTCCGGAGGGGAAATGTGACAATCGTGAGGACGAGACCGGAAAGGAAGCTAGGTCGATAGCCTACAAAATCGTCACTGAAAAATGCGCTACAGTTCCCTGGCTGTGTGGAGACTGCCGGCCAGGATGCCCCAACCAGGCCATCGGCACCGCACATACCATTGATCCTAACAGGTGCACCGAGTGCGTGGGAGCCTATGATGCCCCACAATGCGCTCAGATATGCCCGGCAAGTGCCTGTGTGCCCGACACGGCGCATCGTGAGACCCAAAAGCAACTGTTGCAGAAATGGCGCAGGCTGCATCCCGGGGAAAAGCCAGCGCCGGGAACATATTAGTCGATATCCCGCGATAGGGCGGTTCGCGAACTGCTCCTACACCTGCGTTGACACGTTTGCAGTCGTTTGTTATCCTGCTTGGCGATGGAGGATTCCTGGGATGAATGCTGAGGCTGGTCGAGAGCGTGAGGCGCTTGAGAAACAGGAGCCACTGAAAAAGGTTGCCTTTGTGCTCAGCGGCGGGGCGAACCGCGGTGCCCTGGAGGTTGGAGTCCTGCTGTCTCTTATGGAGCACGATATTCGACCTCAAATTCTGGTCGGAACCTCTGTAGGGGCTATAAACGCTGCGCTTCTTGCCGTCAATCCTACTCTGGAAGGAACGCGCCATCTGGAGAAGATATGGCGCGAGGCTTCAGAGAAAGTCGTTGTGCGTAGAGACTACATATCGGCTATGTGGCGGCTGGTCACTGGTAAGAGCAGTCTCTACGATAGCAGGAAACTAAGAGAGCTGCTGGAGTCATTTTTTCCTCAGGACATACGCCAGTTCTCCGATATAAAAGCCGTTGAACTCTACATAACGGCAGTTGACCTTAATAGCGGCGAGCTGTATGTCTTCGGCAGAGACCGTTCAGAGACAATTCTCGATGCCATAATGGCGAGTGCCGCACTGCCCATTCTTCTTGTCCCCTGGAAATACGGAGGCCGTCAATATGTGGATGGCGGCGTGGTCAGCGACTTACCGATGCGGGTGGCTGTTGATGCGGGCGCTACAGAACTCTATGCCATTGATATAGGACCTCTCCAATTCGCCAAGCGAACCCCCCGAGGTATGCTGCGTGTTGTCGGACAGACGCTAGATGCCGTGATTAGCCATCAGTTGGTTAACGAGTATAGTTGGTCAAGCAAGCTGCCCAAGGACGCTATTCATCATATCTATATTGAAGCCTTTGAGAAGGTCAGGATCTGGGATTTCGGACATACAGCCGATATGATTGCCAAAGGCAGGCAAGTAGGGTTGGAATATCTGAGACAGCACGGACTCATTTAAGGGACCTGCGCATCCCAGGGCAGCAGCGAATCTCACATCTTGGCATGCAGGGCAGCTCGAATCATGTTTTCCGCAGAGACATCTCCCTCTGTAAGCCCGGCGAGAACCGTTTCTCTGCCGAAAAGCTTGTCCCGAATGGCGCTTGCCGAAAGCCCTTGTTTCTCGAGCTGTTTTGCTTTCTGCGATAAGTCTTTCAAGTACGCTGCGCATGCTTGCAGGGCTTCGCGACCATCCTGAACCACGTTGCCCAGAGAGGTAAACAGGATAAGCTGATTGGTCTTGAGATTCACCAGCTTCTGCATAGACCTTGCGATCCCAGCTATATCCTCCTCCGGGCGGACAGCCTTTGGCTCTCGTGAAAGGTAAAGGTCTCCAGAGAAGCACCAGCCCCTGGTAGGCTCCACCAATGCGACGTGGCCCTTGCAGTGACCGGGCGTGGGCACTACATCGAAACGGAAATGCTCAGTCTCAATTTTATCGGGCAGGAGTTCCACTTTAGTTGGTACAGGATAACCCCAGATTAACTCCTGATATTTGTGTATCTTGGGAACCTTATTGATGAGCGGGATAGATTCGCGAGAAGCCAGTATCCTGAGGCCGAATTTCTTTTGCAGAAGGTAATTGGCGCCAATGTGGTCTTCATGATAGTGTGTGTTTACAGCGAGCTTGATAGCTCGGCCTTCCAGGAGTTGCACAAACTCCTCCGCGGTATGGGGGCAGCCTGTGTCTATAAGTAGCCCGTCTACAAGGTATGCTGCAGTCCAGTAGAGCACTTGCCCTGGAGGTTGCCAAGGCGCCTGCCCCCGGGATTCGCGTCCCATCTTAAACTGAGTGATTTCTCCGAACTGGCTAACCTGAATCATACTATCCATTTATATTTCGGCCTCGTGCTTTTGTCAAGCTGGGTCTTGGTATCGGTTCAAGCACGCCGATATGCGACTTAGGTATGAAGTTTTTGAAGAGCGAATTTTTGTGAAATTTGTTCCGCAAACCCCTTGACGAAACGCAATCTTGGGTATAGCCTATGGCGCATGGATATACCTGAGCAGGGTGTTACTATTGCGCAGGCTGCTAAAACCCTCGGAGTATCCCCAAAAACCATACGCCGTCATATCAAGGACGGCAAAATCCCCCACGTGCTTGTCCAGGGTAAGTTCGGCGAGGAGTACCGCATCCTCGACTTGCCGAGCATAAAAGTGGAAACCCTGGATACC
>Ga0315281_10005554_pt1 | contig 18038 bp, 19 predicted proteins | sample YL17G07_0_MG_FD_204540 | JGI IMG/M metagenome (GOLD analysis project Ga0315281, IMG submission 204540) | Sediment microbial communities from Yellowstone Lake, YNP, Wyoming, USA - YL17G07_0 | ecosystem: Environmental > Aquatic > Freshwater > Lake > Sediment | place: USA: Wyoming | collected...
AGGCGATGCGCTGCCTCAAGCGTCAGCTTGCCGATGTCGTCTACCGGGCGATGCTTGAGGACTGTCGCCGTGAGGCCTTGACAACATAGGAGCTCAGACCTGTGTCACTTCGTCTGGGCCGCTCGCCCGATGCTGCCGTCGGCGATGAGGCAGTGGGTTGGGGACAGTGGCTGCACGGCGAGCACTCCTCGGCGCTGATCAGATCACCTGAACCTGTGCGCGTGACGGGCCGCTACTCGCCGTCGTGGGCCTCCGGGCGTGGCTTCCGCTGCCTGCACGTCCCAGCATCACGTGCCTGCCGTCGCCGCGCCGTAGAATGGCTGCGATTACACCGACGATGGGGGGAGTCAGCTGCAATGATCGTTTGTCCGTCTTGCGGCTTCGAAGCCCCCGACGACTTCGCCTTCTGCCCGAAGTGTGCTACGTCCTTCGCCGCGCCTTCGCCTATTTCGGAAGAGCGCAAGGTCGTCACGACGCTGTTCTGCGACCTCGTGGGTTCTACGGCTCTGGGCGAGGATGCTGACCCAGAGGATGTGGATTCCCTCCTGCGCCGCTACAACGCCTTGGCACGCCAGGTGGTCGAGAGCTACGGCGGGACGGTGGAGAAGTTCATCGGTGACGCCGTGGTGGCCGTGTTCGGCGTCCCCGTCGTGCACGAGGACGACCCCGAGCGCGCGGTGCGCGCAGGCCTGCGGCTGGTCACCGCCGTCGAGGAGCTCCCGCCCGTCGCCGGCCATCCCATTCAGGTGCGCGTCGGCATCAACACGGGCGAAGCCCTGGTGCGGCTCGACGTCACGCCCGGCTCGGGCGAAGGCTTCCTGACAGGCGACGCCGTCAACGTCGGGGCCCGACTGCAGGCGGCGGCACCGCCGATGGGCGTCGTCGTCGGCGTCCTCACACACGAGCTCACCCACAAAACGATCGTCTACGAGGAACTCGAGCCGGTCGCCGCCAAGGGCAAGCGTGAACCGCTTGCGGTCTGGCTCGCGAAGTCAGCCTTGGCGCGGACCGGCGCGCAGGCGTTCGGGCGGGCGACGCCGTTCGTCGGCCGCACCGTCGAGCTTTCCTTTCTGTCGGCCCTGCTCGACAAGGCGGCCGACACCGCGTCGCCCCAGGTCGCGCTCGTCGTCGGCGAGCCAGGCATCGGCAAGTCACGACTGGTCGCCGAGCTCTTCGCCCGCGTGGACGCCGGAAGCCGTCTCGTCACCTGGCGGCAGGGCCGCTGCCTGCCCTACGGCGAGGGTGTGACCTTCTGGGCGCTGGCCGAGATCGTCAAAGCCCACGCCGGCATCCTCGAGAACGACGACCGGGAGACTGTCGAGGCCAAAGTCGAGGAGGTCCTTCCTGAGGGCGAGGACCGGCCCTGGTTCCGCCAGCGCCTCCGCGCGCTGCTCGGCCTCGAGGCGGCGAAGGCCGAGCGCGAGGAGAACTTCACCGCCTGGCTGCGGTTCGTCGAGGAGATCGCCTCCCGCAACCCCACCGTCCTCGTCCTCGAGGACCTGCACTGGGCCGACGAGGCGCTCCTCGACTTCCTCGAGTTCTTCGCGCTCCACGTGACGCACGTGCCGCTCATGATCGTGACGACGGCGCGCTCCGAGCTCTTCGAGCGGCATCCGTCGTTCGGTGGCACGGTGCGCATCAACCGGATCGCCCTGGAACCGCTCTCGCAGGACGAGACCGAGGCGCTCATCGCCTCGGTGCTCGATGACGTTGCGGCCGACTTGCGGGCGTCGATCGCAAGGCAGGCGCAGGGCAACCCCTTCTACGCCGAGGAATCAGCGCGGCTGGTGAGGGACCGGGCGAAGGACGAGTCGGGGACGCCGCTGCTGGCCGGGTCGGTGCAGGCGGTCATCGCGGCGCGCCTCGACGCGCTCGCCCCCGAGCTGAAGGCGGTCCTGTCCGACGCCGCGGTGGTGGGTGACGTCTTCTGGCAAGGACTGCTGGTCGCGATGAGCGAACGCGGGCCGGATGAGGTGGCGCAGGCGCTGGACGAGCTGACGGTGAAGCAGCTCGTCTACCGCGTGCGGAGCTCGTCGATGGCGGGCGAGCGCGAATACGCCTTCGGCCATGCGCTCGCGCGCGAGGTCGGCTACGCACAACTTCCGCGGCTGGCGAGGGCGAAGAAACACGCCGCGGTCGCTGGCTGGATCGAGGGGAAGGCCGGCGGTCGGGCCGAGGACCTGGCCGAGATCCTTGCGCACCACTACGCAACGGCTGTCGATCTCGCCCGCGCGGCCGGGGAGACAGAGCTCGCCGACTCCCTCCTCGAGTCCACCATCGACTACCTGACTCTGGCCGGTAGGCGTGTCGTCGGGGTCGATGTCGGAGCGGCCGAACACTACTACTGCCGTGCCCTCGACCTGGCAGGCCCGAGCGGCGATGAACGTCCGGAACTCCTCTGCGGCTGGGCCAATGTGCTCTCCCTGACGAAGCGGCCTCGGGAGTCTGTGGCCGTCTGGGAGAAGGCGATCGAGGCTCTGCGGGCTGCCGGCGAGCTTCGCAGAGCGGCGGTCGAGATCTGTGACCTCGGCTTCGTGTTCGAGACACTCGGGGAACCCACCCATGGGCTCCTTCAGTCGGCCCTCGACCTCCTGGCCGATGATGACCCCTCCCCCGAGTTGGTACGTGTGCTCGAGGCAGACGTCGGCGAAGGCTACCTCGGGAGGAGGCTGACGTCACAGGAAGCCATAGAATCCGCCGATCGCGTTGTCGTGTTGGCGCGTGAGTTGGGACTGCCGGAACCCGCGATGGCCCTAGGTTTCCGCGGTCTGGCGCGCATGGAGTTGGGCGATCGCGGCAGCATCGATGACATGGACCGAGCCCAGGCAGCAGCGAAGGCGCAAGGGCTCGCCGACCGCCTCAGCCTGATCCAATACAACCATGCGGTGATGCTCGAAGACCTCCGCGGAGCGCGGGCTGCGCTTGAAGCCACCGCGCAAGGACTCGATGTGGCTCGGCGCAGAGGCGACCAGACGATGGCGCTCTCGTTTCGCGCAGCACTCGTCGGTCGGCAGTACCTCACCGGTGACTGGGACGAGGCCCTGGCAGGGGTCGAGGCGCTGGAAACGGCGCTGCGGCAAGCAGAAGACAACTGGAGCCTCTTCATCATGCAGGTTCGGCGGGTTGTCATGCTCGCCGCCAGGGGAGAGCCGCAGGAAGCGAACAGGTTCGTCGGATGGCTGTTGGAGCACGGCGCCGCGAGTGAGACGCCGGGAGTCTCCGCCGGCGCGCTGGCTGCGGCCATCATCGTGGACTCTGAGCTCGGCCAGGGTCAGATCGCGTCCGGACTACTGCGCGATCTGCGCCGATACCAGGTATACGACTATATCGATCTCTGCCCGACCCTGATACGTGCCGCCTTGAACGCCGGGGATCGCGATCTCGCGACTGGCTTTGTTCGTGACATCGAGCCCTTGTCGCCCCTGCGCGAGCACGCCCTGACAACGTGTCAGGCGCTCCTCGACGAGGCACACGGGGAGCACGAGGCGGCAGCGGCCGGCTTCGCCGACGCTGCCACGCGCTGGCACGACTTCGGTGTGCCCTACGAAGAAGCGCAAGCGCTGCTCGGGCAGGGACGCTGTCTGTTTGCGCTCGGGCGGGAGGCCGAGGCGGCGGAAGTGCTGGGTCAGGCACGGGGTGTTTTCGCGAGACTCAAGGCCGAGCCGGCGCTGGCGGAGACGGATGCCATGCTCGCATCGACTTCTGCTTCGGAATGACACCAGCCGAGCTGGCGTCGGCTTCCTGGCGACCACGCACCAGAGTTTGCTGCACCTGCGGCAACTCTCAGGGCCTCACTGGTCTTCGAAACCTGTGACGGCTCTTGGTCGCTCTTGACTGCCAGTACAGCGAGGACGCGCTTCGCCAGGCGGCTCGCTAGACGTCGGCAGTCGGTACTCCAAGGCGCTCGAGCAGCAGGTCGAAGGCGTGCGTCCCCAGGTACCAAAGCCCCTGGTTGAAGAACACCGGTGAGCAGGTGCGCTCGCGGCACAGACTGACGATCGCCTCGCGGACTATCTCCTCGGGCGCGTTCTCCTCGGCCAGCGCGAGTCGTGCCACCAGCCGTCGCACCCAGACATCGACGGGCTGCAAGAGGCCGAACTCCGCGGGTGCGACGCTCGCATCAAGGGCGAACAGCGATACGAGGTCGCGAAGGTAGAAGGCGGCGATCTTCGGGCCGACCTGGACGATGCCGTTCGGGCAGCGGGAGGCCTGCAGTTCGACGTAGTGGGCCGCCAGTTCGCCAGCCTCGACGCGCCCCTTCGAGTAGGCGACCAGGTTGTGGTCGGGGAGCGCTCGGGCGAAGCGCAGGCCGCTCACGACCATGTCCACGTCGCGCGCCTTGCCGGGCTTGCCCGCGCCGGCACCGACATGCTCCTCGAGGAGGGCGCGGAACTCGCTGAAGTCAGGGTCCGACCAGTCGGATGACTTGTAGAGTGATGCCGCGAGAACCTCGCGCGTGGCCAGGTCGACCTTGACCGACACGTTGTCGGCGCGGCCCTGGTAGCAGGCGCGTCCGAGGAAGAAGTCGAAGGCCCGGTGCCAATCGGCCGTGAGCTCGTCGGGCACCCAGAAGGGAAGCAGCAGCTCCTGCCGGTAGCGAGTTCCGCAATCGAGGATCGCCTTGAGCGCGCTGTCCTCCACCCGAGCTCCCTTCGTGGTCTGCTCTCCCGATGGTGCCACCCAACCATGCTATCGGAGTGCGCTCGGCGACGGGAGAGAACCCGCAGCGGGATGTCGGCATGGGTCGTCGCTCCAGCGATTCGGGGGCGGGCACAACGCGCACGCGCGTCGGCCCATCGTCGGCGGTGTCGGCAAAGTGCCTGCATCGGGCGTACTTCTTGCTGTCGGGTACGTCTTGAAGACCTGTGACATGTCCCCGCCCTGACAAGGAAGGTGTCCGCGGTTCGAGTCCCCGTGCGCCCGCCAGTGATTCGCAGGGATGTCTCCTCGTCGCGGCTCCGCTGAGCCCGCCGGCTGCAGACATCCGATGCAACCCACAGGGGCGCGTCGGGCCGGGTCTGGGTCGCGTTCGCTGGGATCCGACATGACCATCTCGCGGCCGCATCTGCCCCGGCTTCTGCACCGGGAGACTGCCGCAGATCGCACCGACGCCACGGTGCGCCGTGCCAGCACGTAGGCGCCCGACGCCTTCACCTCGAACCCGTGCGCCTCACCGCGCGTCCCCGAGTAAGACGATTGGGGCCGGAGCATGTGGGATTACCGAAACGACCCGAACTGAGGTGGAGTGATGAAGGGCTTCCACAGTCGGACAAGGTTCTGGGCTGGGCTTGCGGCCGCTGGGAGTGTTGCGGTCGTCGTGATTGTGGTGACGCTCGCCAGTCAAGTCCCACAGGTGTCTGCAGGTTTCGATGCTCCAGAGTGGATTCAAGCCAGCGTTGCCCGCTATGTTGGATGCGTTGAAGGGAAGCCGACCTCTGCGGAGTGGGTCGAGACAACCTACGGCCAGTACTCGGTTGCGGTCGGCGCGCGAGAACCTGCAGAGGCGAAGGCAATCGAAGCCAGCGCCCAACCCGTGTATGTCGTAGTGCTGCATGGCCATTTCGTCTCCAACATGTCTCATCCCGAGAGCAGGATCTTCCCCTACCACTCCCTGGAAGGTCAGGTCCTTGTTCTGACGTTTGACCCTGACGGGCAGGAACTGACGAACATAGATTTGCTGTGCACCGAGGGGGACTTCGACGAGGGCTCACTGGGCCAGACCAATCCGTTGGCGCTGTAGAGTTCACCCACTCGCCGGCCCCGGAGGGCTACTACCTCCGGGACCGGTGGGTGATCTTAGGGCCTCTGGGTCGAGACGGCGCTTCTGACGACGCTCTACGGGCTGTTCTTCATCGAGATCGGGACTCGGGCCGTGCACGTCAGCGTCGCGACGAGCAGCCCGGACTCGGTCCTTGTCAGCCGGCAGGCGCGCAACCTGGCGATGAGCCTCTCCGACGAGGGCGCGGGGGTCAAGTTCCTGATCCGCGACCGCGACGCCAAGTGCTCCCGCTCCTTCGATGACGTCTTCGCCAGCGAAGGGATGCGGGCGATCTGCACGCCGATCAGGGCACCGAACGCGAACGCCTTCGCTGAGCGCTGGGTCGCGACGCTACGCGCCGACTGCCTGGACTGGCTGCTGATCTTCGGCCCCCCGGCACCTGGACCGGGTTCTGCGCATCTACGTGGAGCACTACGACCGGAAGCGGCCGCCTCGCGGCCTTCAGCTCCTGGCTGCCGAGAGTGCCGCGCCGGTCCCAGAGGTCGACCGCGTTCCGCACATCCAGCGGCGAGATCTCCTCGGCGGACTCATCCACGAGTACAAGTGCGCGGCATGATCGAGTATTTGCACCCCACGCGTCAGGTGTGCAAGGCTCGCCTACGCCCGCTCTACCGCGTCGCCCCGACCCTCGACGGCGTGGTAGGCGACCACCACGGCGACGATCGAGAAGGGCACGGTGACCAGCGCCGCCGGGCCCCCGATAGAGTTGACGACCATCAGCAGGATGACCAGCGCCAGGTGCTCCCAGAAACCCGCCCTCCTGACCATCTCGTAGCTCGTCCGCATCGCCTCGCCGAGGCCGATGCCACGGTCGACCATGAGCGGGAAGACGTAGAGCCAGATCGTCCCCAGCAGGATCCCGCCGACGATGGTGATCGAGGCGAGACCGGCGATGCGCGCGTGGTCGTCGAGACGGGCCGCGCCGGTCGGCCGACAGATCACGGGCAGGACACGAGGTCAGTCAACATGGGAGTCAGGCCGACCGGCAGGAACTCCAGCACGATCCTCACAGAGCCAGCTGCCGCTGACATCTTCACCGTCAACTCCAACTCCATGCGCGCGGCGGTCACGCCTGACTGCTCGTCGTGGTCGAACCTCAGGCGACCGCCTCCCCTCTGCCGGCCACACGCCATCCGCACGTCCGCCCGACGAGAGCTCTTCCGCGCCGATCACGCAGACTGTAGCTAGCCAGCCCGCGGACGATTGCCTATGCTTGCTCCGTGAACGCCAAGACACCTGTCGTCATGGCGTGGAGCGGCGGCAAGGACTCTGCGCTTGCTCTGTGGGCGCTCCGGGACGCGCCCGACCTCGAGGTGCGGGCCCTGCTCACGACCGTGACCGAGCAGTTCGACCGCATCAGTATGCACGGCGTGCGTAGCGAGCTGCTCGAGCGCCAGGCCGCCTCGCTCGGGCTACCCGTGGTCCGCGTGAGCATCCCGCCTGACTGCTCCAACGAGGTCTACGACGAACGCATGGCCGCGGCGCTGGCGCAGCCTCTCATCGCCGCCGTGGAGCAGTACGCGTTCGGGGACCTCTTCTTGGAGGACGTGCGTGCCTACCGCGAGGAGCGCCTTCGGGCCGTCGGCAAGCGGTGCCTCTTCCCCCTCTGGGGACGCGACACGCGTGAGCTCGCCAGCACCTTCATCGTCGCCGGCTTTCGCGGCCTCCTCACCTGCGTCGATACGGCTGGGCTCGATGGCTCCTTCGCCGGCCGCCTCTTCGACGCCTCGCTGCTCGCGGAGTTGCCCGCCAGCGTCGACCCATGTGGGGAGCAGGGCGAGTTTCACACCTTCGTCTTCGCGGGGCCGATCTTCCGCTTCCCGATCCCCATCGAAACCGGCGAGACCGTGGTCCGCGATGGCTTCACCTTCTGCGACGTGCGCCCGGCCGACGCGCACGTAGGCTCATCCTGACGATGAAGATCTTCGTTGCCCTCGTGCATCTCACGTTTTGGATGTCCACGCCCGCGCGATAAGACATGAGGAGGTGGACAGCCAACGCCGGGGGGGCGGTTGTGGTGCATCTTGTCCCTGAGTTGAACAGTTGCACTGCCCGAGGGTTGTGCTTCGTTGCAGTCATTGTCCTTGCGGTGCTTGCGGTGACAGGACCTGCGGTCGACACAGCCCAGGCGGCTGCGCACCTGTATGACGACAACGACAGAACCTACTCGTACGGGCGCGTGTACAACTCGACGTCGCACTGGCTCGGCGCGGAAGCCAACATCGAAGTAAGGAGCGGTGATCTCGACAGCGACGACGCGAACGCCGGCGGATTCGTCGACGAGACTCTTTGGATTGCGCCAACTCTGACCACCCCGTATTGGGTGGAAGTAGGACTCGCGAGAGGTTGGGAGCAGTCTGACATACTGACGTTCTACTGGGTGTGCAGGAACGCCACCGCCACCGGCACTCCTCCTACTTACTACCACGAGCACAAGGTCTGGAACCTGAACGCTTCCAACTACACGCAGCAGTCACCGGTGTTCAAGATCGTCAACGTCGAGGGCACGAACAGCTGGGACGTCTACATCGACGGAATGCCCGCGGACGACATCGAGGACGACAACAGGGCCGGGACGCCGTTCGACCGCATCAACAACTACGATGCGGGCCTCGAGTCGAACTGCGCGAGCGGGAAGATGGGCACGTCGAGCAACCCCGTCAACATCACCACGATGAAGAAGAAGACGTCCAGCGGGTGGAGCTTCGGCCCTCCCTAAGACGGCTACGACCACGGCTATCGGTTGATCGAACTCAACCCCGTCTACGGGTACTCTGGTCCAACTGCCCACGGCTACTGGGACGTAAGCCCCGGTCAGAGGACGTGGAACTACAGGAACAACTGAGGATGACGTAGCTTGCAAGGAGGACCTCTGATGCGATCGCGCGGGAAGTCGGCTTTAGTGCTCGCCGCTGCAGTGGCGGTCATGGCAGCGCTGGTCGCCACCGTGCTACTCTCCTCGGTGGGCTCTCCGGCGACGGCGGAGACCGCGAGCGTGCCTCCATGGCTGCAGGAACGAGCCCTCACACTCGTGACCGAAGGCTGTCAAGACGCGAATCCGAGCGCGGTGTACTGGAAGCTCACAACCGTGGGCGAGTACCATGTCGCCTCGCGGCAGTGGGACCCGGAGGCGCAGGACCCGGGCGCGGACACGGACGCCGTCTCGGCCAACTCGGCCAGATCGGTGTATGTAGTAGTGGCGCATGGCGACTTCACCTATGGCTGGGCCCACATCCGCGACGGTAGTTCCCTTCCGACCGGGCACACTCTGGTGGTCGTCTACGACCTCGAATCACAGGTGATGGCCGAGCTGAACCTCCTGGGGTCAGACGTCGACGCGGAGTCCGCTCTGGGCTCCATGAACGACATGACCCCGTAGGCCGGCCAGACTCGTGAGGATGAACCGCTCCGGGTTTGATGGAGGCTTTCGGCTTACGCAGTGCAGGCATTCTGTGATCTCTTCGTTGCTGTAGTTGAGGGCCTCCTTCTCGGCCGGCGGGATGTCGCCGATCTCCGAGTGCAGGCGGCGGTTGTTCCACGTCCACGAGTCGATGTGTCCCGTGATGCTCCTATTGACCGTCAAGCCCCTGCATCTCTTGTAGGTCAGCGCGCAGCGTGCGGTACACCTCACGTACCAGGTAGCACTTCAGGCAGCGGATGATCTCCATCTTCGAAAGGCCCTCCCGGGTACGCCGCTCGACGTAGACGCGCGTGCGCCGGTCGTGGCGCAAGCGCACCACGATTGCCGTGTGCAGCGCGCGATTGGCGGCGCGGTCGCCTCGGCGTTGCCGCCGCGATGCCGACAAGACGCCTCGCCACCGCGCAACATGGCTGAGCACGGCCCAACACCGAGCTCGCGCAGAACCTTGGACCGTGCAGCACAATTGCGCACGAGCCACCACGTCCCGTCACGCCTTCCGCATGATTCCCAAACCTGGTGTCGCTGGTTCGATTCCAGCCGGGGGCACCACGTTTTTCCTGCTCAGGGCGATTTCGAGTCGAGTGCCGGCCCGCACACAACTTCTGAAGCGGCAAGACTGCCGACAATTTGCCGACGAGATCCAAGCTCACGCGCCGACACAGCCGGACACCTGCCAGCACGAATGGCAAGGGCGTTCCTCTGCTCATGCTCGGATGGCATGCCAGTAGCTGATCGTCGAGGCAGCACGGGGGCCACACCGCCTCGGTCAAGGTCTTCCTCGATTCGGGTACATTGCGCCAAGGTGGCTCATCGGCTGCCGCGCCCGCGTGAAGGGAGAGAGACCATGGCGAATCCGATGGATGAGACCAAGCGTGAGGCCGAGGCTGGCGCAGCGGACGACAGGCTCAGCAAGCTCGTGGAGTCGCTGGGCGGCACTGCCTCGGCTGAGGCGGTGTTCGGCGCCCCCGTAGAGAAGGACGGCGTGACCATCGTGCCCGTCGCTCGAGTGCGCTACGGCGTGGGCGGCGGCGGCGGTCGTGGACCAGGACGCAAGAAAGGCGATGCCGGCGACGCGGAGCAGGTCGGCTACGGCCACGGTGGCGGCGTACAAGCCGCTCCTGTGGGCTACATCGAGCTGTCCGGCGGTAGGGCCAGCTACAAGCGCATCGCCGATCCCGCACGCCCCATGGCCATCGCCCTGCTCTTCCCGCTCGTCGGGGCGATTTCGTTCGGCATTGTGGCACTCGTCTCGGCATGGCTCAAGAATCGATACGCTGCATAGTGCGTCGATCGCTGCGAGTTCGGCACCGTGTTGGTGGCGGTCTCGCCGGTAGTGCGACCTGGATGACCTAGCTGGCGAACACCAGCCCCGCGATCAGGGCCGCCGCCGCCTCCTGCATCGCCGGGATGGCGTGCGAGTAGGTGTCGAGCGTGATCGAGACGGTGGCGTGGCCGAGGCGCTCTGAGACGGTCTTGGTACCCGCCAACCTGTGGCTCCGAGATGGCTGCTCCCAACGGCGGGTGTCGCTTCCGTACCGTCGTCTATGGGTACTTGACGTGGGGAACGAACCGTCCCGAAAACACGAGGAAAGGCCGGCCATGAAGACGCTTGCGTGCAAGGACATGGGAATCGAGTGCGACTACGTCGCGACCAAGCCCACGGCCCAAGAGGTCAAAGATGACCTATTGGCACACGCCGCGGACGCTCACTCCGAGATGCTCGCCAGCATGAGCGAGAAGGACAAGGCCGAGATGATGTCCCAGATGGACGAGCGAATGAAGGACGAGGCCTGAGACCACTCAACAATGCCGGCTTCGGGACCATCGAAGCTCGAAGTCTGTAGGACAACACGTTGGCGTCGCGAGTTTGCGCCGCCGGTCGGCGACGGAGGCTGGGCGGGGAGCTGCGGCTTCTAGTGTTCCGCGAACACCAGCCCCGCGATCAGCGCCGCCGCCGCCTCCTGCATTGCCGGGATGGCGTGCGAGTAGGTGTCGAGGGTGATGGAGACGGTGGCGTGGCCGAGGCGCTCAGAGACGACCTTGGGGTGGATGCCGGCCTGTAGGGCGAGGGTGGCGTGCGTGTGGCGCAGACACCTGAACCTGTGACAGCCCGCGGCCTCACGGTGGCCCTCCGCCTGCCGGTGCGGTCTACCCATGTGCGTACGGCGGAGGCCAGGGGTTCGACTCCCCGCGGTCCACCATCCTTTTGCAGGGACATCCTGCTCTGCATCGTCTCATGAACTCGCCACAGAGCCGAGTGTGGACACCTTCTGGACATGTGCGGTCCCGGTAGATGCTTTCCACATTGGCTCCGGCAGGTGCGTTACAGCCCTGAGACGCGGCTCCGGTACCCGGGCGACACTGGCTCCGGTACCTGTGTTACACATCCGAGCCCTGAGGCCGGCGCCAACCCTACCTCGAATAGACGACGTGACGGGTCGGCGAGTCGAGGAGGGCGGGGACCGTGCTCATCGAGCTGGGAGTCGTGGAGCAGCGCCACAAGGCGGTCCTTGAGGTCCTCGAGGGCCTCCCCGTCACCGAGGTGGCGGCGCACTACGGTGTGACGCGCCAGAGCATCCACCGCTGGCTGCGCTGGTACGCACAGGGCGGGATCGCCGCCCTGGCGGACTCATCCTGCCGCCCCGCGAGCTGCCCGCAGCAGATGCCACCCGCGGTCGAGGCACGGATCGTCGCGCTGAGGACCGAGCACCCGGGCTGGGGGCCGCGGACGCTGCTCCACTACCTCGCGCGCGAGGAGCTTTCCCCGCTCCCCGGCCGCTCCTCGGTCCACCGCTGCCTCCTGCGCCACGGCCTGATCGAGCCGCAGCGGCGCCGGCGCAAGCGCGCCGACTACCGCCGCTGGGAGCGCCTGCGCGCCATGGAACTCTGGCAGATGGACGTGATGGGCGGCGTGCTGCTCGAAGGCGGACTCGAGCTCAAGATCGTCACCGGCATCGACGACCACTCGCGCTTCTGCGTCTGCGCACATCTCACGCCCCGGGCCACCGCCCGGCCCGTCTGCGAGGCCTTCCTCGCCGCGATGCGCCGCTACGGCGCCCCGGAGCAGGTGCTCACCGACAACGGCAAGGTCTTCACGGCGCGCTTCGGACGGGGCAAGGGCATGGTGCTCTTCGACCGCCTCTGCCACGAGAACGGCATCCGTCACCTGCTGACCGCGCCCAGGAGCCCGACCACCACCGGCAAGGTCGAGCGCTTCCACAAGACGCTGCGCAGCGAGTTCCTCGCGGGACGGACCTTCGCCTCCCTCGAGGAGGCGCAGGCTGCCCTCGACACTTGGGTCGCGCACTACAACGCAGAGCGTCCTCACCAGGGGATCGGCATGGTGGCCCCGCTGCGGCGCTTCGAGCTCGCCGCCGAGGCGCCGCCGCCGGTCGCGCCGCTCGAGGGCGCCGCGGAGGAGGAGCCGCCCGAGCTGCGCCCGCTGACGCGCTTCGTGAGCGCGGCCGGGAAGATCAGCTTCGAGGCGGTCGGCTACCACGTCGGCGCCTGGCTCGCCGGCGAGGCGGTCGAGCTCACCCTGCGCGACGGCCTCCTGGAGATCGCCCACCGCGGCGTGCTCGTCGCCTGCCACGTGCGGCGTCCCGCCCGCCGGGCTGCACCTCCGGCGCGAAGCGCCCCGCCAGGCCCGCGGCCCGCGCCGCCGCTGGCCTCAGGCCCTTCCGTGAAGCGCAAGGTCGACCCCACCGGCTACGTGAGCTTCGCGGGCCGGGGCTACTTCGTCTCCAACCGTCTGCGCGGCGAGCAGGTCGAGGTGCGGCTCGCCGGCGACACGGTGCAGATCTCGCAGGCAGGCGTGCTGCTCAAGACGCACGCCGCGAGGCACGACCGCAGCAAGGAGCACGGCGCCTTCTCGACGCCGCAAGGACGACCGCACCGCGGCAACGCCTCACACTTCTCAAGGGAAGAGAGTGGAACAGACCTACCGGAGCCAATCCGTAACGCGGGTGGTGGGACTTGACAAACCATTCTGCAACCCACATGCGTGCGTTCGGCTGACGCCGAGTGGACCTACCACATGGTGAATGAGCGGTTCCATGCCATCGCTCCGGCGCAGTCGGCCTGGCACCGGTATCCCGGATGCCACGAGACGACCCTAGCCGCGTGGAAGTACGTGGACGCGCGAATCCAGAAGACCCTCCGAGGCGAGCGACCGACGCACCATCGCAGGCCACCTGTGGTGCCACCTCGTACGACTCGGCAGCGCCGTGCCGTGGCCCGAGCGTCACTCCGACTGGCGCTCCGCGTCCGTCCCGACGTCGGGATCGGGCGACCACGCGTAGTCCCAGCCCGGAGGCCGACGGCGAGGCACCTCGACCGCCTCCCCGTAGTACTCGGACCAGAAGCGCTCCATCTCCCGACAACCGATTTCATCAGCCTGCTCGATTGTCAGTTCCTCTGCATCCCGGAAATGAGTCTGTGGAGCAAACCCGGCTGTCTTCTGCCAGTAGTCAAAGGCACCAAGCCGTAAGTGCGCGAGGACGTTGTTGCCGCGATCGTGCTGCCGGTGATCTCGGAGGGCGTCGATGTCGAGAGTCGCGTAGGTCATTGTCTCGCCCGATCCTTGAGACTGAGCCAGGATTCGTCCCTCATAGTCACAGATGAAGCTGCCGCCGGACGTGGGCTCTTCGTTTGCGGGCGACGGGGGAACCCCGGATCCCGTGTAGACGCCATAAGCCATGTTCTCGATTGAGCGGGCGCGGCAGCAGACCGTCCAGTAGTCATAAGGCGGACGGCCGAAGGGGTCCATCCAGGCCGTCGATCCGAGGAAGATCTCGCAGCCGCCGAGGGCGAGCTGCCGAGCGATCTCCGGAAAGAGGGAGTCGTAGCAGATGAACCCCCCGACGCGGCCGATCTCCGTCTCCACGACGGGGAACAGAGGGTACTTCTCGGTGTCGTACCCGGCGTCAATCAGATCATGCGGCGAGACTGCTGTCTCAGTCGGCCACCACGGCTGGATCTTGCGATACCGGTACAGCACACCCGTCGGCCCGACGAGGACCTGCGTGTTGAAGACGAGGTGCGCACAGCTCTCCGGGTCGCGTTCGACAACACTCCCGGGCGAGAGGTAGCAGTCGTACTCTCTCGCCTTCTCGATGAGCCGCTCGGTCTCCGGACCGGGGATCTCGATGGCGTACTTCTCGTGCAGCTCGCGGGTGCTCGTCGACGGCCAGCCCCACAGCGCCAGCTCCGGACCGACCATGAGCTTGACGCCGAGCGGGGAGTGCAGAGCGTACTCGCCGATCGCGAAGTCCACCATCTGGCAGAAGTAATCGAGGTGCTCCTTCACCTCGCCCCGTGTCGCCGCGTTGCCGGCGCGGGGCCCGAGTTGCAGGCACACCGCTCCGAAACGAGCCGTCATGACGCTCCTCCTCCGTTGGTCTGTCGGCGGACGCAAGCAGTTATGTGAGTGCGTAGATGAACTGTATTCCGCTCTATGCGATGCTTGTCAAACGTTCTGCGAAGGAAGACCCACCGTGTCGCGTGACGGCGAGAACTGTCCGTCCGGATGACTGACCTCTATACTCCTGTTGGCCAGCGAAGCCACGCCGCGCGAACGCGGCGACGGGAGGTGGTCGGCGTGGAGCACACGGTGCCCACTCGGATGGGAGACGGCTCGATGGTCCACATGAGCCGCAGCGACATCGAGGCCGAGGTGCGGGCGGGCGTCGAGGCTGCGGTGAAGCGTGCCAAGACACCGCCGCTCGCCGAGGACGAGATCGAGCACCTCGTCGACATCTACGCCTCGCCCTCGCGCTTCACCGGCGTCGACATCGGCACGGAGGTCGTTCTCAGCTACGATGGCTCGGGCGTCGGAACGTTCACGGCGCGACTCCAGGACCTGCAGATGTACGAGCAGTGCTTCGCCGCCGACCTGGTCGAGCTGTGTCACGGCGACTACTCCTTCAAGGCCGTGAAGACGATTGCGGCCTACGAGGCGCAGTCGATGCGCGACGCCCAGCTCGCCCTCACGGTGCCCGTGCAGTACGGGGCGATGCCGAACCTCGGGCTCTACTGCCGGCCGGACGGGCCGGTGCCGAACTGGGCCGAGCTGCTGCCCCTGGGCAGGTTCGACGAGGCCCGCGCCGGCCAGGAGGAGGCCGTCGAGCTCGCCGTCACCGACATGGTCAACGTCGGCGTGGATCTGGCGGAGGCCGGCGCCGACGGCATCGACTTCGACACCGCCGGCGCTGCCGGCGACGCCGACTTCCTCGCCACCCTGAGGGCGGCGGAGGCGCTGCGCGCCCGCTACCCGGAGTTCGGCATCGAGATCGGCATGGCCGGCGAGTTCGTGCTCGGCATGCACGGTGAGCTCGAGTACGACGGCATGCGCCTCGCCGGCCTCTGGCCGCGCGACCAGCTGCGCGTCGCGACGAAGGCCGGCGCCCACATGTTCGGACCAGCGGTCAACGTGAACACCAGCAAGAGCGCGGCCTGGAACGTGGCCCGCGCCGTCACCCTCGTCAAGCCGTGCATGGACGAGACCACCATCCCCATCCACATGAACGCCGGCATGGGCGTGGGCGGCGTGCCGATGACCTCCTACAACCCGGTCGACGCCGTCTCGCGCGCCTCGCGCGCCTGCGTCGACATCCTGCGCCTCGACGGCTTGTAGGTCGGCTCCGGCGACATGTTCGCCATGCCGGTCGCGCACGCGTGCGCCTCGGGCCTCGGCGGGATGAGGGCGGCCGGAGATCTGGTCGCCCGCATGCAGATGGCCCGCGGGATGCGACTGACGGAGGCGAAGACCTATGTGGCGGAGCGGCTCGGCGTGACCCCCTTCGACCTCTCCGACCCGGTGCTCATGAACGAGCGCCGCGGCGAGCTCGGCCTGGGGCGCGTCACGACCTTCGAGCTGAGTCACCCCGACGAGCCGACGGCAGTCGAGGCGAAGAGCAACATCGGCGACCTGCTCGGCCTCGAGATCGCCTCGGTGCGGCTGCTCGAAAGCCACCTGCACCACGCAGTGCGGACCGGGTAGGGGGAGCGCCACGGACTGCGCCGTCGCCTCCTGAGGACTCGCACTGCTCAGCGGCCGAAGAAGTCGACTCGTGAGGGGTCGAAGGATTCCTTACTCGCAGTTCCTGAACACCGACGATCTCTCGACAGTGGCGAACGCCTACGTCCGGACGCGGGGCGGTGACCGCATCGAGCGCTACCGTCCCGGCGTGTCCCGTGCCAAGCTTCTTGGAGGGTTAGCCCCGAAATGGGTGTGACTCTCCGCGCTGGATGGCCCGGGGAATCTCGTGTCCCAGCGACTCGTGTGGCCTCATCTCGTTGAAGGTCACCAGATACCCCGCCACCTGCTGGGCAAGCTCGGCCGCGTTGGCAATCTCGCGCTGGTAGAGGTCCGTGACGAAGGGCTGGCTGCCGCCGCATTGCCGACGAGACGCCTCATCACGGCCCGTCACACGCCACCACGGTCGAGCATCGACGCTGCCGGGAACCTTGGACCGTGCGGCACCTTCGCGCACGGCCCACTACGCCCCGTCACGCCTTCGTCATGTTTCCTAAACCTGTACAGGTGCTCGGACTGCAAGGTGTCAACGCCGGTCCAATACTGAACAGTAATCGCCGGTCCAATCTTGAGCACCCTCAGCCTCGATCATCGCCGCCGAGCACCTCTTTGCCCTTGCCCTTGAGGCGGTAGCTGTCGCCGCGCTCAGCATGAAGGCCCCGCGGAATGCAGCCCCGGGGCCTTCGTCCTTTCTAGATTCTTCGTCCCAGGCCGCTTCACCACCCGCTGTACCAACGCCTCGCATCGCGCTCAGCTCGTTCGGACTCCACATCTTCGTGCAGTACAGGCTTTGCGACGAGCTGAGCGGCAGTATGCCCCAATACAACGAGCTCGTCGGTGTCATCAGGGGCCGGAAAGCGAGGCTCAGGTCGTTCCTTGGAGAGCACGACGTAGTCGGCGGTGAGATCTATGGGGACTGTCAGTCGGACTGAATACCACTGTCCGCGAATGGTCCGGTAGGTCGCGACGACGCTCAATCTCGTTCCGTGATAGGCCGGCTCGTATCCACCGCGCGCGATGCGCTCCATATTCAGACGGCTCTCCTCACGCATGTTCTCGAGAAGCGCGTCGATTCCGTCCCCACCGAAGTGCTGTTCGGAATCGCGCTCTGTCGCGACTTCACCGGGCTTCAAGAAAGGCAGCATGGATTCATCACTTCTGGCAGGGATTGTGTACCCCCCGCCGCGTTCCACGTAGTCGAGTTCCAGGTACGAGTCGATGCCGACTTCTAGCGCGGGGCCAACCCCGATGTTCTCCAAGTCGATGGCGACCCTGAGCGTCCTTCGGTTCCGCTCCGGATACCAGAGCTTGCCGAGACTGATGGACTTGATTCTGATGCCCAGAACGGGTGAGTCCGACAGAAGCCCCTCTCGCTTCTGTGCTTCTACCAACTGTTTCGTGAGTCGCACGTACCAGGCCGTGACGAGAACCAGAACGATCGTCGCCACCGCGACCACCCAGCTGCTCACAGTCAAGTCCCCCAGTAGACTAGACGTGAAGGTATCAGCAATCCGCCGCTCTGTGACAGGTGGCTTGATGGATGACCTGACGATGAGGCGTCTGGAGCAGAAGCTGGCTCCGGATCGTACTACCGCCAACCTGCAGAATGCTGCTATGTACCTCGTCGCCTACGAGCTCCTGCGGCGGGCCATCGTCGGTGAGGTCAAGAGCTTCTACGTGGTTGTCACTGCCGGTGTGAAACTGACCCTCCTGTGACGATTGAAAACGGACCCCCCTCGCAGAGTTAGTAGGCTCCTCGTCGTCGCTGTCTTGCGAGGCGAGGAGGGTGCCGTTGATCAGCA
>Ga0315281_10005555_pt1 | contig 18036 bp, 11 predicted proteins | sample YL17G07_0_MG_FD_204540 | JGI IMG/M metagenome (GOLD analysis project Ga0315281, IMG submission 204540) | Sediment microbial communities from Yellowstone Lake, YNP, Wyoming, USA - YL17G07_0 | ecosystem: Environmental > Aquatic > Freshwater > Lake > Sediment | place: USA: Wyoming | collected...
ATCGTTCAATAAAGAATCCAATGGGGTTTACCTTGCCAGCATGGACCCTGAGGCCAGAGCAAAAGAATTTGTAGTGGAACCGATCAAGGGATTAAATGACCAACGGTATCCCATCATGTTTGATGGGCGTCGGCACCGGAAATTTGAACCGGAACCGGGGGAACGGGTTTATATTATCCATTATCCTGATAACATGGGGGTCCAGGGATCGGATTACCCGGATTATTACCCGGTAGCTTTTGGAGTACAACAAGGCGGATGGATAGATGCCGTAAAAAGATACAGACCCTGGGCTTTGAAGCAAAAATGGACCCAAAAAGGGCCTCTCTCCTACAGGCAGGATGTTCCCCAAAGCATATTGAACCTGGGAATTTGGATCAGGGACAATTGGGTCTGGAATGGAACAGAAGGCTCTCCCACTGAAATGAATAAACCATTACTATCAGCAGCAAAAAAACTTGGCGTGCCTGTCGGCCTGCATTGGTACAATTGGCATCAGTCAAGCTTCGATAACCTGTACCCCCACTATTTGCCTGCCAAAGAAGGCTTTAAAGAAAGAGTCAATGACCTCAAATCCAATGGTATCATTGTAATGCCCTACATCAATGGATCCAGTGTTGATATGAACATACCGGATTTTTATAAATTCGAGCCACATGCGGTTAAAGATGAAGCAGGAGGATTAAGACTTCACTATTATTCCGATAAATCCGGACGTTTGCTATCCATGTGTGGAAACCAGGTTTTCTGGCAGGACCAGGTTTCTTCTATAGTAGACGATCTAAGCAAAAAATTTGGAATCACAGGAATATACTTAGACCAGGTTTCAGGGTTATTTCATGAGTTGTGTTTTGACAAATCCCACCTCCATCCACTCGGGGGGGGAAGCTATTGGACCCAAGGTAACAGGGATCTTCTGCAAAAAGTAAAAAACATTGCCTGGCGCAATAATGGCGAAATGGTAGTCACATCGGAAGGGGCCAGTGAAGTATTCTTTGATCTCCTGGATGGTAATCTTTTGTGGTCGGAACCCTCCGAAAGGGAAATCCCCATGATGGAAATGGTCTATTCAGGCTATACCATTTTCTTCGGAAGTCCTTGTGATTACACAAAAAGCGATAATTATTTCCGCTTTTCCCAGGGACAGGCTTTTATTGATGGAAGGCAAAACGGTTGGATGGACCTCGGACTCTTTAAGCCGGAATATGCAAAAAAAGTTGATTATCTCAAGCTATGCGGAAAATTGAGATTGGCAGCAAAAAAATATTTGGTATTCGGCCGGTTAATGGAACCTCTGAAACCTTCAAACTCCCTGGAGAGCTTTAGTGATGAAGGATTTGGATGGGGAATGTATGAAGAAAAACGTGCGGCAAATATCTTAAGTGCAGAGGCCCGTATATGGAAAGCTGAGGATGGAAACCTTGCCATTTTCCTTGTTAATTATATGGACAGGAAAACTGAGTTTTCCTATTCTTTCGATCCTGCTTCCTTTGGATTTACTTCCGCTGACTATGAAATTCGTCAGATCACATCAAAAGGAACAAAATTATTGAACAAATCGAAGGGGGAGATTGTAAGAACTGAAATGCTTGATCCCGAGGAGATCAAAATAATTGAGATCAAGCCGACAGAACAATAGGACGTTTGAACCAAGGATCGTTCTTTTGCGTTTCCTTCGATTTTCTGCCTAACGGCTTGAACGATGTCCGGATCTCTAATCCGCCCAGCTTCTCCCGATTATCGCGAGTCCCGTACTTTTGGTCGGCGACCACGTAAGGGGGAAGTTTCCCAAATCGCTCTTGATAAGCGGCGAGGTGTGCGACCGTGAGTTCGGATCCATCTTCTTTTTCGCGAACTTCAAGTATTCCTGCCTCGCCTTTCGCTTGTAGGTCCGGACTCGCTTCACCCCCAACGCGTTCCCCAGCTTCCGGATGCTCTTGACCAGCCACTCCCGAACGTCGTTCAACAGCTATAGAAAACCGGCTTCCTCCAAACAAGGATTCTATTCAAGAACACGCGGAGGTCATGACCGGACGGCGTCGGCTATTCGACTTTCGTCCCGGCGGCCGGGGAAACCGAGATCCGGACGGGAACCGCGGATTCCTTGCGGATCCACAGCACGAGGTCGTCACCTTCGAGTCCATGAATATGTCCAGCCCGGACGTCCGGGCCGAGCGGGGCCGGCCGGCCGTCGATCGTGACGCGCGGGACAGCCGGGCCCCAGTTGCGGATCCGCAACACCGGATTTAAGACCGGCGATTCCTCGGACGCGCGGAGCATGACGGCCAGGCCGGAAGACGCGCTCGCGTCGCGCCGGGAAAGCACGAAGGCCCGTTGGGTCGGATCGTAGCCTTCGCCGGCGAAGACATCCCCGGCGATTTCCATCCGGGGTGGCGAGAGCCATGATTTCGCCAGCGGCAGCAGCGCGGACGCCGATTTTTCGGTCAACCCGTTGAGCATGATCATCGTGATGCTGTCGTCCGTCTCTTCATAGGGCCGCCACGATTGAATGTGGGCCAGCGAACTGTGCGAGACGCGGTCCGGGGCGACCGCCCAACGGCCGTTGGAGCGGATCTGCTGGGAGACGGGCCAGTGGTTCCACCACGGAAAGATGGACCGTTCCCGGATGATCTCCCCCGCATAGCAATCAATGGCCACGTTTCTCGGATCGACGACGACGTAGGGGCTGAACTTGGCCTTGAGGTTCACCCGCAGGATGTTGCCGCCGGCGGGGAGCGTCAGCCATTTGTGCGCGCCCGTATCCTGGTCGCTGATCCGGTGCAGCAAGGCGAGCGTTTCTTCGCTGAAGTCGGCCGGATACCCCGGCGCGTCCCGGGCCCAGGAATATGTATGGATTTCCCCATTCATGTTGGCCAGGGTCAACGCATCGGCCTGGATATTATCTTCGGGGCGGGTGCCGGGCGGATTGATGATGATGGCTTCGTGATACTGGCGGAAATTCTCCAGTCCCTTGCCTTCGGCCGGATTCACCCTCGGATTGGAGGACCAGACCTTGATTTTGCGGACGCACGTCCCGTCCGGGTAGACCGTGTAGGTCTCCTCAACCCAATCGCCCCAGCCGGTCAGCGGATCCACGTGGACAAGATCGTAATTGACACTGACCGGGGAGTACCGCCAGAGCACGACCACACGGGCTTCGTTGCTTTCCAGGATCCGGGCGTGCGAAAAACGGGCCTGCTTGTCGGCCATGGGCTCCGCGCTTGTCGGCATGGCCCCGCTTTGGGTCTCGAAGAACTCGTTGGTGTACCAGATCCCGTTCTCCGTGACCCAGGCCGGGATGTAACTCGTCCCGCGCCAGAAGACGAGCCGGTTGGGCGTCTCGTCGAAGCGGACGACGACGTCCGCCGCATCCCCTACGCGCCACGGGTTCTCCCATTCCTCGGCGTACTTGAGCCGCGTGTAATACGCCCCGAAACGGCCCGGCCCCTTCGGTCCGGACGGAAGCACCGGAGGCCGGAGCGGCGGGGGGCCGGAGGGGGCCATCCCGGCGTAATGGGATTGGGCCTCGACTGCAGTCAAAACGTGGTCGTGGATCCGGACCTCGTCGAGGATCCCGTCAAAGGAGAACGCTACAGGCGCGACGACCTTGACCTCTTCGCTGAGTCCGAGCGGGGTCTGGTTCCGGCCGATCCACAGGTCGGCCTCAGGCGCGAAGCGCGGCGTTCCGGAGATCTTCGTTTCGCCGGCGAGCTTCCCGTTCAGGTACAGCTTGATCCCGGAGGCCGCGTCAAAAGTGCCGACGAGATGGTTCCACGCGTAGAGCGGGAGCTTGACCGTCGATCGGCTCTCCCGCCATCGGCCGTCCACGGCCACCTGCAGCCCGAAGTGCCCCTCGGGATCGATCCCGAAGAAATAGCCAGCCTTGTGGTCCTTTTCCTGATTGACGACCGCGCACCACGTCCAGGGATAGGTCTGGATGGCGACCCAAGCTTCGATGGAGAACGCGTCGCCGAGACGGGGCGCCTTCGACGCGCCGCGGATCACCGTCGTCGTTTGCCCGTCAAATCGCAGTCCGTTTCCGGCGGCTCCGGGGACGAACTTTTGAAAACCGCGGATTTCGTCGGAGCCTTTTCCCAGGTCGAACGACCAGTACGCGGCGGGCGGCTTATCCGCCGCGAACGCCAGGCCGGAGAGAAGAACGGCAAAACTCCAGAGCACGAATCGACGCATCGGACCTCCCGACAAGTCCCGTTCCTATGGGGAAAGAATTTTGAAAAACTATTATATACGGCTTCGAGGTCAATTTCAAAGAGTATTTTTTTTCGGATCTCCGCCGTCGCAGGCGGGCGAGATCGCTGGAATGGTCAAAACGCCCTAGACGCCAGTCTGGTGAAAACGGCTCGAAGCCCGGAGAGAACGACGACATGACCTTCTCCGACTGCGCCCCGCGGGGCATCCTCTTCGACCCACCTTCAGAAAGCCCCTAAGCTGTCCAAGGAATGGGGAGAGGGTCAGGTTTCCGTAAGGACATCGTGAACACTTAGAACGATCGCCTACAATCTTTCCGAAGTCCATCGGAAGGAGAAGGCGGTCATGAGAGAACGATCCGAAGATGAGATCCGGTTCAAAGCCATTCGAATCTATGAAGAGACCGGCCGGTTCGGCTACGCCGTGCATGAAGCTGACGTTCGTGGCGGCGAAGCCCCCGCCAGCCGAACCCAAGCCGGTCCTGGTCAAGCCAAGACACAAACCCCCGAAGTACTATCCGCCCCCGGCTCATCCCTGGCGGCATATGTCCTTCGGGAACGTTCCCTGATGAGAGAACCGGACACTTTCATTTTGCTAAGAACCGGACATTTTCACTTTGCGTTGACGCATTTTTCTTTGTCCTTGACATCGCCGAGCGGCCGGAAGTATATTACCCATGAGGTCAAATTGGGAGATTCATCGGTCGGAGCAGGAATTCGCCGCGTCGCGGAAAAAGGAAATTCTTTGTCCCCTTGACATCGCCGAGAGACCGGGAGTATATTCTCCAGGTGGTCAAATTGGGGAATTCGCCGCGTCGCGGAAAAAGGAAATACTTATTCTTATATTACGAAGGAGGTATTATGAGCTTAAAAGGAACTTTTGGGAAAATTGGGATTCTGGTCTTTCTTGTCTTCGCCTTGGCAGTCGGCTCCTATGCTCAACGCCTGACTGGGAGGGTCACCGGCGTCGTCACGGATGAAGAAAGCAACCCGCTTCCCGGCGTCACGGTTGAACTCTCCAGCCCATCCTGGATGGGCGGCGTCCACCCCCAAACCACAAACGAAAGAGGAGGTTATCGTTTTGCCAGCCTCCCTCCCGGAAAGTACAAAATTGTGTTCAAGCTCGATGGGTTTCAAACGATCGAGAATGAAAATATCTTAGTCTCCATGGAGAGCACGGTCACCCAGAATGTAACCTTGAAGCCGAAGACGATGGCGGAGGAGGTGACGGTCATCGCCGAGGCTCCTGTTGTCGATGTCACAAAATCGGGCCTTTCGACAAGCTACAGCAAAGAGACGCTCGAGAAGCTCCCCTTTAACCGGAATAGTTATTTCGACATCGTCAACCAGGTTGCCGGATTCACGACGGGGGGAGGCGAATCTTCTTCACGGTTCATGGCCTACGGTTCGAACTCCGAGGATAATGGTATGTACGTCGACGGCGTCGACTTAAGCAGCCCGGAGATCGGGACGGCCTGGGCAGGGCCGATTCCCGATATGTTCGAAGAGGTCCAAATCACGGGAATTGGAGCTGCGGCTGAATACGGGAATTTTGCCGGCGCCGTGGTTAACATTGTCACCAAATCCGGAGGGAATAGGTTTTCCGGATCCGCCGTTTATTACGGACAGTATAAAAAACTCACTGGCGATAACAACCCCGACCCGGAGAAATGGAGTTCCTTTAACCGCGTCCGTTGGTATGATTACGATTTCACGCTCGGCGGACCGATCGTTAAAGACAGGATCTGGTTTTTCGGAGTCTATAACCAATCGCGAGATAAGTCCTCTGAGTTTCAAGGCGACCCGCGTTATCCGGGGTTTTACACTGGCAACGAAAAACTCATCAAGATCTCAAGCCAGATCTCCAAGAAACACAAGCTCGCCCTCAGCTATGATTACCAGAGAGGTTTTGGCTATGGCTCTGCAGACCCGTATAACCTGCCTGAGACCATCACGGGTGAGGACGACCCCGTTCATGTCTGGAACGCTGCGTGGACCTGGTTCATCAGCAACAACTCTTTCTTCGATCTCAAATACGCCGGCTACTATAGCCACTACGATATGAAACCCGTTTACGGCGGATCCATCTACGTGCCCAATCATTATGATGGAGCGACGGGGGTGAGCTCCCAAGGCCCCAATTGGCCATGGATCGCCACCCTGACCCGCAACCAGGTCAATGCGACATTCTCTCATTTCGCCGAGAAGTTTTTGGGAGGCGACCACGAGTTTAAGCTCGGAGTCCAGTATAACCGGGGCACGATGGACTCCATCGGCGGTTACGGCGGCGGCAAGTTTTATTATGACTGGAATGGAGAGCCCTATTATCTCTATGAATGGGATACGAACCGCTACGGAGGGACCGTTCAAAATGTGAGCGTGTTCGTTGACGACTCTTGGAAAATCGGCCAGAGGCTGACCGTCAACTTAGGGCTACGTTTTGACCACCACAACGCGTTTATTCAGCCACTTCCGTTGATGCACAACTATAAAGAAACAGGCCAGATGGGCAAAGGTCAGGACGACATCATCAACTGGAATTCTTTCTCTCCGAGAATCGGAATCGCCTATCAGTTGACAGCAGACCAGAAGACTTTGTTGAAAGCGTCCTATGGCCGCTATTACGCCTATGCTTATATGGCCAACTGGGAATGGCCCGGAGTCAATGCGCCGACGAAATACGTTTATTTGTGGAATGGGGCAGACTGGGACCTTATTGATGCTGTGCCCACAGAGGCCGGTTTTACTATGGACCCGAAAAGCAAGCACCCGTACACGGATCAGTTCTCGATCGGTATTGATAGAGAAATTCTGCCGGATCTATCAGTTGGATTGACAGGGATCTACAAATATAGCGCAGACATGTTTGGCTTTGAAGACCGGGGTGCAACTTACGAGCAGGTGGAAAGGGTCTCTCCAGATAACGGCCAAACCTATCTCGTCTGGAACCAGGTCAGCGGGCCTGAAACGAATGCCTTCTGGCTGACAAACCCCAAGGGCTGGGAACAAAAGTATAGAGGGTTGATTTTCACCCTCGATAAAAGATATGCCAACAGGTGGATGATGAACGCCTCCGTGACCTGGTCAAAAGCGGACGGCTTGAACATGAGCTCGCGGTCTTCAGGAGGCTACGGCATGAGCCAGACCCTGACTTGGTATACCGGCAATTTCGGTGAAGACCCCAATGACCTGATCAATGCCAAAGGACCTCTTAACCTGGATAAGAGATGGCTCATCAAGCTCTCCCTTGGCTACAACTTACCGCTTGATATTCTCGTGAGTTTCAATTATCTCTACCAGAGCGGCCGGCCGACTTTGAAAAACGTCAGGATCCCCGACCTGAATCAGCCCTTTGTGGTTAGGATTCAGGCTGAACCCAAGGGGAAAGAGAGGTTTGATGACCAGCATCTCCTCAACCTGAGAGTCGAAAAGGCTTTCACCCTCCACAAAACAGCCAAACTCCGCTTCATGGTTGATATCTTTAACCTCCTCAACGATGCCACAATAACCAGGTGGCGTTCGTCTGATGCCTGGAAGACCACTTACAAAGATCCTTCATGGATCCCCTATCCGAGGAGAGCTCAGGTAGGCATAAAGTTCGAATTCTGATCAACTTGAAAGGGACCCTCTCTTCATCTCAAGGAGAGAGGGTCCCTTTATTAAAAGAAGAACTGCTTTCCAAGATGGAGAAAGCCATTAGCGAACGGAAAAAGAAGGATGTCCCATTTCCTCCGCTGAGCGTAAACTCCGGTTGACGTTTTCTGGATTGATACGTTCGCTGGCGCCAAACCCCGATTTTCAAATCGGGGTAAAAAAGCGCCGCTCAGTATCAACCCTGAGCATACCCCGGGCTTCAGACCGGGGAGCCGAATGGGTTGATTCTCGCGTCCGAGGCGGGCCTCATCGCGTCTTTCCAGGGAGGCACGGTCATCTCTATGATGTTGGCCCGTTTCTTGATGCTCTTCTCCCGCCATGGCGGGAGTCTATCGTCCCCGACGGCGGCGGGGGCCCCGAGCTGTGCTTGGGGGTCAGCTTCCGCCGCACTCGCCCGTGGATAAGGACGCGGGCGAGTGGCGAGCCGAAGGCTCGCCCTTGACATCCGGAGCGGACCGTCCTCTACGGGGTACTCTTCCATTATTTCGACAGGTTCCTGACGGAGTATGAGAGTCGTTTCGAGCGGGAGTACAGGCTTTGCAGTCCTCAGGCGCGTGTTCTAAATGCAGAGCATTATTACATCGCTATGCCAATCAATGTAGTAATTGCCAAAGCCTATTATAATCCGCATTCCTTCTTCCCCTCCACTAGACCCTGAGCAAGAGGCACTAATCACAGCAAAAAAGATACCAATAACGGCGCCCGGGTTGACTTGAACACCCGACATGCTGATTCGTAGTCACCAGGCTTCCCGCGTTATCTTCTTTATATATTTAAAGATGCGGGGACTCAAATTTCCTCTTGTGCCACATTTATGCCAGTAATTAGCCTCGCAACTTGACCGCTTGATGCTTGATAATGAAGACCGCGGCTCGCCGCGGGGATAGTTTATTCATCATCATAAAAATGCTATTTTCGGAGTATCAAATTCATAGAGACGAAATAAACATATTCCTAAGCAAATGAAGAATTCAGCGGGGGAAGTCTTCGGGCTTAGGTTTTCTCGGCTCCTGCTTCAGCTTTTTTCATGCTTCGACAGCAGCACGTCTGGTAAAAAAGGCTCATAATAGCCAGGATCGCAGCGGCGGCGACGATCACCCATTTGGCCCATGTGGCTGGCCACCATAATATGGCCAAAATAATTACGGCCACCGCCAACACGAAGCGACAGAAACAAAGTTTCATGATTTCCCCTCCTTCTTCATTGAAGCTTACTAATCTTATAGCAAAGTATGACTCTATAGCAAGGTCAAGATTGATTGACGTCACCAAAATTCGGACAAGAATTGATTTCTCATAAGCTATGGTTTCCGTTGACAAAACCAGGCTAGGAGGTATGTCAGAGAAAAGAGAAAGCCCCCATAAACCGATTGGCTATACTTCAACCCTTGCTAGAAGGTATTAGCTGAATTTATCATGAGAGACGGAAACCGTAGCTTAATAAATAAGCACGAGAGTCCGAAACCCCTTGACGACGTGCAATTGACACCGCTATGCGGCCGGCGATATATTATCAGCATAGTTAGTATGCTGAAAATCCATAACAGCATGGGTAAAAATGGAGCAACCCTATGAGCCAAAAGAAAATCGTCTATCCCTATATTCCCAATTCCGTGCCAGCCGTGAAGGAGGCAATGCTGAAGGCGGTGAATGCCAAAAGCGTGGAGGAATTCTACGCGGACATTCCCGACTCCATCCGCTTGAAACGTAAGATGAAGTTGCCGGAGCCGCTTCTCTCGGAAGCCGCGCTGGTGCGCCACGTGGAAGGATTGCTCTCGAAGAACAAGTCCACACGCGAGATGCCGAGTTTCCTCGGCGCGGGGTGCGCGCAGCATCATATCCCTGCGGTGTGTGACGAGGTCAACTCGCGCAGTGAGTTTCTCACGGCGTATGCAGGCGAGCCCTACGAAGATCACGGACGTTTCCAGGCGTTGTTCGAATATGAAAGCATGATGGCTGAATTACTGAACATGGATGTGGTCAATGTGCCTGTCTATGACGGTTTTCAGGCGACGGGGACAGCCCTCCGCATGGCGGGACGTATCACTGGCAGAAATATTGCGCTCCTGCCTGCGACGGTGATGCCCGATAAACTCTCGATGGTCCGCGGCTACGTCAAGCCCGATATGGAAGTGGAACTGGTTCCCTTCGACTCATCCACTGGTTTGATGGACTTAAACGCGCTACGCAAGCAGATCAACGCCCGGACCGCGGCGGTCTTTATCGAGAATCCGTCCTATTTGGGTTTTCTTGAAACGCAGGCGGAAGAGATTGGCAGGATTGCCCATGAGAACGGCGCGATATTCGTCGTCGGTGTGGACCCGATTTCGCTGGGAGTCATCAACCCGCCCGCCGAGTATGGCGGCGACATCGTTTGCGGCGATATTCAGTCACTGGGCATCCACATGAATTATGGCGGCGGACACGCGGGCTTCATCGCATCACGGGATGAAGAGAAATTCGTGATGGAGTTTCCGTCACGTTTGTTTGGCGTGGCGACGACATGTGTTGAAGGTGAGTACGGATTTGGCGATGTGGCGTATGAACGAACGTCGTTTGCGGTGCGCGAGGAAGGCAAGGAGTGGGTGGGCACCGCCGCCTCGTTGTGGGGAATCACGGCGGGTGTGTACATGGCCTTGATGGGTCCGCAGGGCATGGTGGACCTCGGACAGGGAATCATGCAGCGGGTAAGATACGCCATCAGAAAACTGAATCAGGTGTCGGGTGTGAAGACACATTTTCCAAACACGCCGCACTTCAAAGAGTTCGTCGTCAATTTCGACAAGACAGGCAAAACCGTCGGACGGATCAATCAGGCATTGCACCAAAAAGGCATCTTCGGCGGCAAGGACTTGAGCGCGGAATTTCCGTCATTGGGACAGAGCGCTTTGTATTGCGTGACCGAAGTCCACACGCAGGCGGATATTGACGTGCTCGTGAATGCAATCCAGGAGGCCGTGAAATGACACACACAAGACCAAAGAAACTCGGCGCGCCGAAAGCCGTCGCACCCAAGCCCGCGTTGCGGCGCTTCCATCAGGCCAGTTGGGATGAGCCTGTAGTTTTTGAGTTGAGTTCTGCGGGTCAGCGCGGCGTGCTGCCTCCTGAACCCGAAGCCGCGATCGTCCAAGCCACTGGCGATGTGTTCGACAACCTGCCCGCGAGTTTGAAGCGCAAGAGCGCGCCCGCGCTGCCGGAGATGTCGCAGATGCATGTGCTGCGCCATTATATGCGGCTCTCACAGGAAAACCTTGGCGTGGACTTGAACATTGACGTCGGTCAGGGAACCTGCACCATGAAGTACAGCCCGAAGGTCAACGACCAATTGGCTCGTTCGCACAAGTTGAGTGAACTGCATCCGCTCCAGCCGCTTTCGACCGTGCAGGGTATCCTCGAAGTGATGTACCGCCTCGAGGAAATGCTCAAGGAAATTTCTGGTATGGACCGCGTCACCCTCCAACCTGGGGCTGGGTCGGCGGCAATCTACGCTAACATTGCGATGATTCGCGCCTTTCACGAATCACGCGGCGAAGGTCGAAAGCGCACCGAGATCATCACATCCTCTTTCTCGCATCCGTCAAATGCCGCGGCGGCAAAGGTAGCGGGATACAAAATTATCACGCTGCCTCCCGATGCCGATGGCTATCCCGATTTCGAAGCGTTGAAAGCCGCCGTCTCGGAGCGGAGCGCCGCGCTGCTCATCACCAACCCTGAGGACACGGGCATCTTCAATTCGCGCATTGTGGAATTTGTGGACCTTGTCCACGCAGCGGGCGGACTATGCTCGTATGACCAGGCAAACGCAAACGGTCTGTTGGGAATCACGCGGGCGCGCGACGCGGGCTTCGATGTCTGCCACTTTAATCTGCACAAGACCTTTTCCACACCTCACGGCTGTGGCGGACCTGCCTCGGGCGCCTGCTGTGTAAAAAAGGAGATGGCTCCCTTCCTGCCGATCCCGACTATTGAGTTCGACGGGACTTCATACTATTTCGATTTCAACCGCCCACAGAGCGTTGGCAAGATTCGTCCCTGGTACGGCGTGACAGGGAACATGCTCAAGGCTTACGCGTGGATCATGAGTCTTGGCGCGGATGGTTTGCGTGAAGTGGCTGAGATCGCGGTTCTCAACAACAACTACCTGCTCAACAAGGTGCTTGAGATTCGCGGCGTAAGCACGCCATACGCAAAGGGCAAACGCCGCATCGAGCAGGTGCGTTACTCGTGGGAGGGGCTTACCAACGATACGGGCGTACATTCGGAGGAGATCGGTTTCCGCGCGGCTGATTTTGGCACACACTACTGGACGAGTCATCACCCGTTCGTGGTGCCTGAACCGATGACCCTCGAACCCACCGAGTCATATTCAAGGGAAGACCTTGACGAATACATCACCATCCTCAAGCACATTGCGAATGAGGCATACACAAATCCTGAGATTGTCCAAACCGCGCCGCACAACAGCACCGTCCACAAGATTGACCAGGAATCGTTTGATGATCCCGATGCGTGGGCGGTCACTTGGCGGGCATATAAGAGGAAGTTGAAGAAGTAATCGTCGTTGCGAAGGAGCCACGAAGCGACGACTGAGCCTGGCACCGCCCGCCAGGACAGGTGACGTAGGGCTACTATGAACCGCATCGGACTGATCGTCAACCCTCTCGCAGGAATCGGCGGACGCGTGGGACTCAAAGGCAGTGATGGGGTCGAGAATCAACGCCGCGCGCTGGAACTGGGAGCGATTCCAGAATCCCTTCATCGCGCGACCCTCAGCTTGATTCCTCTGCTGGGCCTGTGTGGCACGCTGGAAGTGGTCACGTTCCCCCGCGAGATGGGTGAGACGTCTGCGCGTGAGGCAGGCTTCACGCCAAAGGTCATCGGCGAAATCCACGCTGGCTCAACGACCGCCGAGGATACGCGCCGTGCTGTGAATAAAATGTCCGCGCTGAAAGTGGACTTGATCTTCTTTGCGGGCGGTGACGGCACGGCGCGTGACGTTTGTTCGGCAATTCCCGCGCAGTTCCCGTGCCTGGGAATCCCTGCGGGCGTGAAGATCCATTCGGGGGTATATGCGACCAATCCCAAACACGCGGGCGAGCTGGCAGGGATGTACCTCAAAGGCAAGGCGCGCCTTCGCGAAGCGGAGGTTCTGGATCTGGATGAGGACGCCTACCGCGCTGGCAGGATGAGCACGCGTTTGTATGGGACTTTGCACGTGCCCTACCGTCCACTGTTATTGCAAAATCAAAAAGCACCAAGCCCCGCATCTGAAGCGCGTCAGGCGGAAGCCATCGCGGCGGATGTCGTCGAGCAGATGCAGGCGGGCGTGGCTTATATTCTGGGACCTGGTACAACAACACGTGCCATCGCTCAAGCCCTGACCGTAGAAAAGACCCTGGTTGGCGTGGATGTCGTCCGCGATGGACAACTCATGGCAAAGGATGTGACGCAAGCGCAATTGCTGAACTTGACTGAAACCAAGCCTGCAAGGATCATCGTCACGCCGATTGGCGGGCAGGGATTTCTGTTCGGGCGCGGCAACCAGCAGATCGGTCCCGAAGTGATTCGCAAAGTTGGGCGCGGGAATATCATGGTGGTCAGCACGTCCGATAAACTGCGCGCCCTGCGCCTCCAACCCCTTATCGTGGACACGGGCGACGCCGAAGTGGATGCGTTGCTCGCGGGTTATTTCAACGTCGTCACGGGTTACAAGGAACGGATGGTTTATAAAGTTGTCTATTGAAGGGAGATTCTCATGAAGGGTTTGAATGGCAGACGTGTATTAATCACAGGCGGCGCGGGCGGAATTGGTTCCGCAACCGCCAAGCGGTTTGTCGAAGAAGGGGCGCGTGTTTATGTATTCGACCGGGACGAAGCGGCATGTCAGCGCTTGAAGAAGGACATGCCCCATTTGGCAGGGTACATCCTTGTGGATGTCGCCGACCCCGATTCTGTCGCCCGCGCTTTTGATGAGCTGGACAAGCGCGCGGGCGGACTGGATATCCTCATCAACAACGCGGGGATCAGCATCCGTCATTCGTTCCTGGACATCACGCCGCAGGAATGGCGCACGGTGCTGGACATCAACCTCAACGGTGTTTTTTATGTCGCCCAGCAATCCGCGCGGCGGATGCTGGCGCAAGGCGGCGGGGTGATCGTCAACATGGGATCCTCCAACGGGTTGATGGGTTATCACTATTACGCCGATTACAACGCAAGCAAGGCGGGCGTGATCGAGCTGTCGCGCTCGATGGCGCTCGAACTCGCGCCGACCATCCGCGTCAACGCGGTCTGCCCGGGATTCATCATGACGCCGATGCAGGAGGCCGAATATACGCCTGAAATGCGGAAGGCTTTTGAAAAAAAGCTTCCGTTGAACAAACTGGGCAAGCCCGAAGATGTGGCCGCGCTGTTCGCCTTTCTCGCTTCGGACGATGCGGGATTCATCACGGGGCAATATTTTGTCATTGACGGCGGCGAGCTCGCAGGCGGTCTGGCCAGCCAGCCGTAAACATGAATGTATCGTCATGGCAAAAGGCCGCGCAGCGGCGATGAGGCAATCTTGGATGACAAGCCGGAGATGGCTTGGGCGCGAAAAACGCGGCTCGCAATGACACAACTACCGAGTGTTATTCCATTATTTCGACGGTTTCCTTGCGGAATATGAACTCAGGCCGCGTATCAAGAAGTCCTGGTGGCAACTGAGATAGCCGGCGAGTATTTCTCCTAATCTTTTTCCCTGAGAAGGAGAAGTCTGGCCGATTTCCGGGGCTTTATGGCCCCAGGCCAGCCTCAGGCAGATATCGCCAACCCCTGGAGCCCGATGGATAATGCCCGCTGTCTTGATCTATGCTTCCTCACGATGGTCGAATGAGCCTTGGAAAGGCTCATTCGACCATCGCCGCAGAAAAGCAAATTACTATTTATATTTATTGATGAAGATCGGTGAGGAGATGGCCGCCCATTTAAATTCTCCGAATTGTTCCACCAGGACGTAAAAATAATCCCCCTTAGTGCCTTTTACAGTGGTTGTCACATGGGGATTAGTGGAATTTGGGTTCCAGTTTTGAATTTTCTTCCCGTTCTTGAACAGCCATATTTTCGAAAAGATCTCGCCGTCTCCATCTGAGGCATCGATCACAACGTTCAGGCTGCCGCCCGCTATCTGGGAACCCATCTGGGCGCCGTTGCACGTAAAAGAAAGCTCCAGATTCTTATCCCTGCTCGAATAGAACCGGCGTGCCTTCATGGCAGCATAGATCGATTCGCGGGTCTTCTCCTGGGCCAGGACAGCTGTCCTCCACTCATTCATGGTGCCCCAGTCTCTGTTATGATTATCCTGGCTGCCTGCAGCTCCAATATACCAGCCCTTGCCCAGCGCGTTGTTCCAGCTTCCGTTGCCGTAATAGTTGGTGTCGTAATAGTCGTCATCCCGGTTCCATAGCTCCATCCCGACGATCTTGTCGCTGTAATTGAAAAGGAACTTATCGAAGTCATATCCGTACTGGCCCGGATGATTGAAGAAGGCAATGCAGTCCCTTGTGGACATCCATTCCACAAGCCCATTGAGGTCATTCGTCGGCGGCTCATCCGCTTCACAGTGATCCGGAGAGTTGATTATCGTAATATGTCCTTTGCCGAGCAACGTATCAGGACCGCCCCACGATGTGTCATCGCTGGTCCATTCGAACCCCCAGAACGTCACAAAGTTTTGCGAGTTGGCCTGATTGGCGGTTTCCTTCAGGAGATTGTATTCCTCAACGGTCAGCCCGTCCATGTCTTTGCCGGTGGGATCAGGGGGAGCGTAGGGATAAGAGCAATGATCGGCAACGCTGAAAAAGTCGAGGCCGGCAATATCCCGCGCATACGCGTAAGCCTCAGCAGGGGTGCCGCCAGGATTAGGGGTGCCGTCAGGGAGGGTGACAGGGCGACCACCGTCCGAATCTGTCGTGTGGCTGTGCAACTGCCCATAATAGACTTTGTATACTACAGGCTTTTGGTCGGCACAGAATCCTGGGGTTGGCGGCATTGTCAAGAAAACCACCACAATTGCATACAGGATCCCACGGGCGATGAGTTTGTTTCGGACTCTCATAACATTTTCCTCCTCACTTAATTTTTAAAGGTATCTTAAACCTTGGCGGGAAATGCACATAGAGTCTCTCGACTTGAGCGCCTTGTTCCCGTTCATCCCGCACCTCCGGTGATGGGAGAAATGGAAAAATCACTTGGTAGACATTTCGCAAAAATATCTTTGGATGAATTATACATAGCCGAGAATGAGATGTCAAGATTTTTTTTAAGGGTGCGAATATGGGCCTAACGTCTCGGAAATCCTACAAAATGGAGGATATTCGTTTTCGAGGAGGGCTAGAAGCAAAGTTGTGAAGGGGTTAGAGGTGAAGGCAAACTGAAAAGCACACAGCCCCGCATTAGAGGCGCGCCGGGCGGACTGGATATCCTCATCAACAACGCGGGGATCAGCATCCGTCATCCGTTCATGGACATCACGCCGCAGGAATGGCGCACGGTGCTGGACATCAACCTCAACAGTGTTTTTTATGTCGCGCAGCAATCCGCGCGGCGGATGCTGGCGCAAGGCGGCGGAGTGATCGTCAACATGGGATCTTCCAACGGGTTGATGGGTTATCACTATTACGCCGATTACAACGCAAGCAAGGCGGGCGTGATCGAGTTGTCGCGCTCGATGGCGCTCGAACTCGCGCCGACCATCCGCGTCAACGCGGTCTGCCCGGGATTTATCATGACGCCGATGCAGGAGGCCGAGTACACGCCCGAAATGCGGAGGGCTTTTGAAAATAAGCTTCCGTTGAACAAACTGGGCAAGCCCGAAGATGTGGCTGCGCTGTTCGCCTTTCTCGCTTCGGACGATGCGGGATTCATCACGGGACAATATCTTGTCATTGACGGCGGCGAGCTCATCTCCTGTCATCCGCGGATCGAGGGCTCCTATCTGTCGTCCATCGACAAGTCGCACTACTGGGGCCTCTACAAGCACGCCAAGCCGAGTCACCCGCCGGCGGAGGAGGTCGAGATCCGGGACCTGGCCGTTTACCAAAACCTGCTGGAAGGAGGCGCGCTGTGAGCCTCTCCCATATCCAGGATAACCTCCGCCATCTCCGGCTCTACCGGATCCAGGAGCGCCTCGAGACAGCACTCGAGGAGGCCGCAAAAAGTAACGTTTCTTACACCGACTTCCTGGACGAGATCCTCTCTCAGGAGGTCGCCTCCAAGCAGGAGAAGTACATTGCTGTCCGGACGTCGCTCGCCAAGTTCCCCTATGTCAAGACGCTCGAGACGTTCGACTTCGCCTTCCAACCCTCGATCGACAAGAAGCGGATTAAAGAGCTCGCGGAGTGCCGGTTCATCGCCAACGGCGACAACGTCATCTTCCTCGGGCCGCCAGGCGTCGGGAAAACCCATCTGGCCGTGGCCCTCGGCGTCAAGGCGGTGACCGAAGGCTACCGGACCTACTTCACTCAGGCCATGCCCCTGATTGCCTCGCTGACCAAGGCCTACTCTGAGAACCGTATCGAGGAGCGGCTGAAGTTCTACTGCCAGCCCAAGCTCCTGATCATCGACGAGATCGGCTACATCCCCATCGACCGCCACGGGGCGCATCTGTTCTTCCAACTCGTTTCCAGGAGGTATGAAAAAGGGGCATTGATCTTGACCTCGAACCGAAGCTTCTCCGAGTGGAACGAGATCTTCGGCGACCCCGTGATCGCCACGGCCATCTTGGACAGGATCCTTCACCACTCCACAACGATCAACATCAAGGGTAACTCTTACCGTCTTAGGGAAAAGGTCAAGGCCGGGCTCAAGCCACAAGGCCAAGGTCAAGATCACGATAACGCCCCGTTATTAAGAGCTCCTCTTCATCGTGGGCTGTTTTAAAAGCTTGGACGAGCACAACCAACAGCCCCCATCAATCGCTTGCCCAGCTCACCCCAAATGAATAATTTTGAGACTGGGTTAAACGCTATAAGGCTGCCCGGTGTCCCTAATGTACTGGACGAGTACACCCTGACCGTATAACACTTTTAGACTAGGAGTAAGGTAGGGGGGATCGCTCTCTTGACAAGGGAGGGGTTTTTCCTCTATTGTTGTATATATCCTACATAGAGGAGGCCTCATGTCTAAAGTGCCGAAA
>Ga0315281_10005557_pt1 | contig 18030 bp, 14 predicted proteins | sample YL17G07_0_MG_FD_204540 | JGI IMG/M metagenome (GOLD analysis project Ga0315281, IMG submission 204540) | Sediment microbial communities from Yellowstone Lake, YNP, Wyoming, USA - YL17G07_0 | ecosystem: Environmental > Aquatic > Freshwater > Lake > Sediment | place: USA: Wyoming | collected...
TCAACATTACATGAATCTCAGACATGAACTTGATAAAACCTTCGAAACCCTCGGCCTCGCCGCGTAAAATTGAGACTTCACAAGCGACAATTTGTTGTCGTTTGTTTTACCGTTAGAGGCTAAAAACGGCAGTTGATCACGCGGAGGCGCGGAAAACGCGGAGAAATTCAAAGAGACGTGAGCAATACAACCCTCTCCAATTTGGTGAACTGCTATTTTATGTAACCTATTGATCTTACTCCGCGTCTCCGCGTGAGGCTGCTTTTTCTAGGATAAATCATCTTGGCCGGAAAGCGACCATTCACCAAGTGTTAACAGACACAATCGGGCACTGCAACAACGTACGTACCTACCGAATCCACACCGTCTTCGCATTCACAAATTCATGTATCCCCAGCCTGGACAATTCACGCCCGTAGCCCGAAGCCTTCACGCCGCCGAATGGCAAGCGCGGGGCTGATTTGACCATACCGTTGATGAAAGTGCAGCCGGCCTGAATGTGCGCCGCCAACTGCTCGGCGCGCGCCACATCTTTGCTCCAGATCGATGAGCCGAGCCCGAAGCGGGTTTCGTTTGCGATGCGCAACGCATCTTCTTCGTTCGCGGCGCGGATCACGGCTGCCACCGGGCCGAACAGTTCTTCGTGCCAGGCGCGGGTTTTATCGGTGACGCGATCCAGGATCGATGGCTGGTAAAAGAATCCTTTCCGTTCGTCCGGGTTGCATCCGGTCACGGCTACTGCGCCCTGCGCAATGGAATCGGCGACTTGATCATGCAATAAATCGCGCAGATCGAGGCGCGCCATCGGGCCGATTTGCGTGGCGTCGTCCAGCGGGTCGCCGAGCTTGAGTGACTCCACCTTGATTTTGAGTCCGTGCAGGAATTCATCCGCGATTTGCGGCACGACGATGAAGCGCTTGGCGGCGATGCATGATTGCCCGCAATTCAGGAAGCGCGAGGCCACCGCCATGTTGACGGCCAATTCCAAATCCGCGTCATGCAGCACGATGAACGGATCGGAACCGCCCAATTCCAGCACGCATTTCTTTAGATACTGGCCGGCGCACGCCGCCACTTTACGTCCGGCGGCTTCCGAACCGGTGAGCGTGACCGCATGCACATGCGGGCTGGCGATAGCCTCGGCCACTTGCTCGACTTCGATCATCAAGTTTGCAAACAATCCTTCCGGCAAGCCGCTGGCACGGAAGATCGCTTCAATTGCCAGCGCGCACTGCGGCACATTCGGCGCATGTTTCAGCAGCAGTGCGTTGCCCGCCATCAGTGCCGGGGCGGCGGCACGGAATACCTGCCAGAAGGGAAAGTTCCACGGCATGATGGCCAGCACCACGCCGAGCGGGTAATGCGCGACATAACTTTTCCCGGCATCCGATTCCACCGGCTCGGCACGCAAAAATCCCTCGGCATGTTGCGCATAGTAGTCGCAAACACCGGCGCATTTTTCGACTTCGGCGCGCGCTTCGCGCAACAGCTTGCCCATTTCCAGAGTGATGAGGGTCGCGTATTGGTCACGCTGCGCGCGCAAACGGATCGCCGCATCGCGCAGCACTTCGGCGCGTATGGCAAAAGGGGTTTGCGCCCAAGATTGCTGCGCGTTGCGGGCTTTTTCCAAGGCATGCTCCAAGCGATGAGCATCCCAACTGACGTGGGTTTGAACCACCTGGCTGGTGGTCGGGTTGAGGCTTATGTGGGGCATGGCAGTTTCATGAAGTTTATCCAGCAAGGGGTTACCGCCTGCAAAGGGTGGGCAGCCTCGAACCATATCAATGTGTTGATTCCTGATGTTATCTTTATTTTCGCCGGTAAATGACAAAGTGATATTTCAACACCTGAGGCGTTTCCTGATGGCGTATTTCGCGTGACGCTTCCAGCCATTCCGTCTTGTCGAATGCGGGAAAATGCGCATCGCCTTCCACGGCCTGCTGAATTTCCGTGATGTAAAGCGTGTTTGCCAGCGGCAGCGCCTGGGCATAGAGTTCGGCGCCACCCGCTATAAAAATTTGCTCATCGCCCGCGCAAGCCACAATCGCTTCTTCCAGTGTATGCGCCATGATGCAGCCGCTAATTTGCAATTCGCGGTCACGCGTCACCACCACAGTAGTGCGGCCCGGCAACGGCTTGCCGATGGAATCGAAAGTCTTGCGCCCCATGATCATGTGATGCCCCATGGTGAGCGCCTTGAAGTGCTTGAGGTCTTCCGGGATGCGCCACGGCAGCGTGTTGTTGATGCCGATGGTGCGGTTTTGTGCCATCGCGACGATGATTGCCAGTTGTTTTTCGGGCATGGCAAGTCCAGTGGTTACCAATGCAGGGTGCGCATCTGTGCGGTTTTTTTGGTCTGGTGCGACTGCATCCGGGCGACAAGGTTATCCAGCACATCTATCGCATCCAGGATAAACGGCCCCTTGTTGAGCATGATGCATTCGGCGCGTTCTGCCATCGCAGCATCCGTCACCTCGGCGCGCGAAGGCATGTTCTGCTTGACCAGCCCTTCCAATACCTGGGTCGCCCAGATGACCGGAACATGGGCGGACTCGCACAGCCACATGATTTCCTCCTGGGTTTCCGCGAGCTGCTCGTAGCCGATTTCCACGGCCAAGTCACCGCGCGCGATCATCACGCCGAAGGGATGGCTGCCTGCGCCGCGAATGATGATTTCGGGCAGGTTCTTCAGGGCAAGCCGAGTTTCGATTTTTGCCACAATGCCGATATTGTCCGCACCGCGTTCGGCCAGCGCGGAGATCAACTGCTCCATGTCTTCACCGGACTGGACGAATGAATAGCCGACGATGTCCGCATGCTCCACGATGAAATCAAGATCACGTTTGTCTTTATCGGTGAGTGCCGGCAGATTCAAATCCGTGTCCGGAAAATTGAGTCCCTTTTCCGGCCCCAGTTTCGAGCCTTGTGGCCGGGTGCGGGTGATTTTCAGCAATGCGCCCTCGCTATTCAGCGCCTCGACCTCGGCGTGGATATGACCATCATCCATCAACACCCTGTTTCCCGGTTTGAGGTATGAAAAGACGGCGGGTTGCTCGCAGGCGATATGGGCGGGAGTAATGCTCTTATCCTCTTCGTCAATTTCCGCAGGCGCGCCCGGTGCGGTATTGTTGGTGAGCTGGAGCACATCCCCGGCCCGCAACACGATGGGAAGCGGTGGCGCATCAATCCGGCCAATCAATGTTTCAAATACCGGATGGCGCCGCTTGTGATGGAGAAAGTGGATCAGTGCTATGCTTTCCTCCAGATAGGCGTTGTCCATTGATGAAGCCTGCACCTCGGTCGCCGACAGGATTTCATCCACGATGAGCACGCCGCTCTTCCCACGCAGATCGGCAAACTCGATTCTGTCCCCTTGTTTTAATCGCTTGAGCCAGCTTGCCTCCACGCTCAGCCGCGCCGGACTCCTGCGGCCCAATCCATCCTTAACGGCTTCCCGCCCGGGCAGGCCGCTTCCATCCAGGATAACGCTTGCGGACTCCACAAAAGAACCGCGATGGTCGCGCTTGGGCTTGAGATGGACGACACTATGGCCGGGTGCGACGGCGCCGGTACGCAGTTTTTGTCCGGCCAGGTCCATCAGGACTTTGCATGACCGTCCGGTTTCCTGTTCCGCCTGGCGCACGAAGGCCGTCATCTTCTGCCAGGCTTCAGGGCCGTCATGCGCGCAATTAATGCGTGCGCAGTCCATCCCGCGGCTGACCAGCTCTTTCACAAATTCATAATCCGATGCGGCTTCGCTGGGAAAAGTCACCATGATCCGAACCGAGCGATGGCGGGGCGCAGCGCCAAACAGACGGATGGTCTGGCGGTTAAGGTAACTGCCGACTTTGGTAAAGGATTGTGCGGTGTGCAGAATTTCCTTTGGCTCGGGAGGCGCACCGCTCAGCGCACCGAGTGCGTTAATGACGGCATCGAGATTGGCCAGGACATGCCCCTCGGTTCGCCCGAGAGAAGATAAACCAAGCGCGGAAAGCAGGGACTGGGCATGGCGCAAATCATGGCGGCGCAGCCCGATGTAAGCGCCCATATTTTTTGCGGAAGGAAGGAATTCGCGACAATGGATATGGGGGCGCCATTTATCCATGCAGGCCCTCTGGGTTTTTTCCGCTTCCGCGCGGAAGCGGCGCAGGTCGGCCAGCAACTGCGCCAACTGCTGGCCGTCAGGCGCATTGCCGCCGGACGCCGGAGGGGTTGTCGCCGTTTTTTTGCTGCCGCGCTTCATATCGCGACCGGTGCCTTGATCGCGGGATGCGGGTCATAATCTTCGAGCGTGAAGTCCTCGAATTTGAACTCAAGAATATTTTTCACTTTGGGGTTGATACGCATGGTCGGCAATGGGCGCAGTTCGCGCGACAGTTGCTCGCGCGTTTGTTCCATGTGGTTCGAATAGAGGTGTGCATCACCGAAGGTGTGTACAAAGTCGCCCGGTTCAAGGCCGCATACCTGCGCCATCATCAGCGTGAGCAAGGCGTAGGAGGCGATGTTGAACGGCACGCCGAGAAAGATGTCGGCGCTGCGCTGATAGAGCTGGCAGGATAATTTTCCGTCAGCGACATAAAACTGGAAAAACGCATGGCATGGCGCGAGCGCCATCTTGTCGAGTTCGCCCACGTTCCACGCCGAAACAATCAGGCGGCGCGAGTCGGGGTTCTTCCTGATCTGCTCCACCACTTCGGCAATCTGATCCACCGCGCGCCCATCCGCCGTGGCCCACGAACGCCACTGCTTGCCGTACACCGGACCGAGGTTGCCTTGCTCATCCGCCCATTCGTCCCAGATGGAAACGCCGTTTTCCTTGAGATATTTGATGTTGGTATCACCCTGCAAGAACCACAGCAGCTCGTGGATAATGGACTTCATGTGGCACTTCTTGGTAGTGACCAGCGGGAAGCCTTCTTGCAGGTTGAAGCGCATCTGGTAGCCGAACACGCTGACCGTGCCAGTGCCGGTGCGGTCGGATTTTTTCGTGCCGTGAGTGAGCACATGTTGCATTAAATCTAAGTATTGGCGCATGGTGAAGCCCGTATAATTGCGGCTATAAATATTGTCATTCCCGCGAAGGCGGGAATCCAGTTGTTTAGATTGCTGGATTCCGGGTCAAGCCCGGAATGACGGAACCCAACAGTCAAACATGAGGCCACCATGCTAGCACAACTCACCCTGTCCCAGACCCTGCCCAACACCTTGTCGGCCACGCACTTGCTGGTGCTGCTGCCGAAGGCCAAGACGCTGCCCAAAGACTTGCCGCACGCCGCCCTGCTCAAGGCCGTGCTGGCGCGGCGCGATATGAAGGCCGATGAGCTGGCGAAAACACCGGTCGCCGCCAATGCCGGAAACGGCGCGCTGGTGGCGTGGGGCATGCTGGATTTTGAAAAAGACACATTTGCGCAGCAAGTGCAGGTGCGCAAGGCCTTGCAGTTGCTGCTGGGAGAAAACCCCAAGAGCATCGCCATCGTCGTGCTGGGCGATGAGGCGCAGCGCAAACGCGCCGCCGAGCTGGCGGTGTATGGCGCATGGGTGAACGGCGCGCCGTTGCCGGTGCATAAGAAAAAAGACGAGCGCAAACCGCTGCAAAAAATCGAGCTATATGGCATTAACCTTGAAGGGGTACAGTCCCTTCCCCCTCTCAGGGGGAAGGCTAGGATGGGGGTAGCTCAGCAGGAAAGCCACGCTTCTACCCCCACCCTAACCCTCCCCCTGCAAGGAGGAGGGAATGTCGCGCTTAATTACAAAAAGATATTTGCCTCACTCAAGGCGCAGGCGGAAGGCAACCTGCTGTGCCGCGAACTGACCGTGCTGCCGCCGAACGAACTGACACCAGGAATGTACCGCGAGCGGATAAAAAAACTGGCGCAGAAGCACGGCTGGCAGCATGAAGAATTCGACATGAAAAAACTGCGCAAGATGGGCGCGGGCGCATTCGTCGCCGTGGCGCAGGGCAGCGATCCGGAAGACGCCGCCATCGTGCATCTATCGTATAAACACCCCAAGGCGAAGCAAACGGTGGCGCTGGTCGGCAAGGGCATCTGCTTCGACACCGGCGGGCACAACCTCAAGCCTTCGCGCTACATGCACAACATGCACGAAGACATGAACGGCTCCGCCGTGGCGCTCGGCATCCTGCTTGCCGCCACGCAGAACAAATTGGCGGTGAACCTCGACTGCTGGCTGGCGCTGGCGCAGAACCACATCAGCCCAAAGGCCTACAAACAGAACGACATCGTCAAGGCGCTGAACGGCACCACTATCGAAATCGTGCACACCGATGCCGAGGGCAGGATGGTGCTGGCCGATACGCTGACCTTGGCATCGCGCGCCAAGCCAGACCTGATGATTGACTTCGCCACGCTCACCGGCAGCATGGCAACGGCGCTCGGCGCGCGCTATTCAGGTGTATTGGGCAACCGCGATGAACTGGTGCAGCGCGCGGTGAATGTGAGCAAGCAATGCGGCGAGCGCCTGTGCGCCTTTCCGCTGGACGAAGACTACGAGGCCGGGCTGGAATCCAAAGTCGCCGACATCAAGCAATGCTCCCTGGCCGGTGAAGCCGACCACATCCTCGCGGCACGTTTCCTGAAACGCTTCATCGACGATGTGCCGTGGCTGCACATCGACCTATCCTCCAGCCGCTGCGAAGAAGGGCTGGGCATCGTGGCGAGCGACGTGACGGGATTTGGTGTGGCGTGGGGGCTGGGGATGTTGAGCGGCAGTTAGCAATGAATGTAGGGTAGTTGGAAGCTCCCCGTAGCGCTCATTCAGCCGAATATTCGAGTAATGAGTGATTCACTGTTTGGGCGAATTTTGGCACTGGCAAGAGGTTATTTTATTACCGTGAACTTCCGCTTCACGGCACGAATTTGCTGTTCACGAAATTCGGCTAACGACACACAGCGGACGCCAAACGTACTAGGTAAAGGAACTCCAGCACTCTCAGTCACTGGCTATTTTGTTACATCCAGATTGCTTGATTTACTACTGCACGAATTCTCTCGACGGTCTTCATCCCGATACCTTCGATACTATCTAACTCTTCATCTGTCGCATCAGCAACGGACCCAATGGTCAAATAGTTAGCACCTTTTAGTTGTTCCATTTTCCCGTCTGTCAGACCATAGGGATAGGCATTAGACTTCGCGAGAGAATCAACCGGCAGAGTGAAAACAGATAGATCCGCATCCTCAGCAATGTCCGGGAGTTGTGTTTTTATGACGTTGCTGTTTATGTGTATTTCCGAGAAATCCATATTTTTATCCTGCCAATCAACAAACAGATCGGAAGTTAATTTAGCCTGTTTCCATACTTCCAGCGTTGTCGCAAGATTGAGGCAGTACCTTGGCCCCCTGCCTCCAGATTTCATAGCGCGCGATGCTTCTCGGCGAGAAATAAACCCAACATACTCGAGTATTTCAAATAGCTTTGACAGCCTTTGTACTATGTCGCGATGAATGACAATGCTAGTTGAGCCATTGTTCGCCGCATGTTGAAAAATCACTTCAGCAACTTCTTTGCATGGTTCGACTAGAGGTTCATATGGGCCAAGCTTAGGAGCAACCTCTTCGAGCAAAGGCCAGTAATAGTCGGAAGCAAGCCGAAGTAATACCTTCCTAAGCTCAGGTAGGCCAAACTTAGATTCTTCACCTAGCCAGTTGCACGCAAAAACAAATGCTCGCATGTTGCCGACGACTGTCCTACCAAGGAACGCCGCCACATCTTCCTTACGAAGCGTCTTTGATCGCGCGAGTTTTTCACTCAATATCGGAAATCTTGCGTCAAGAACAGCGTCGAAGAATTCGGCAAATTCCAGAGATCGTTCATCGCGGGCCACATCTATTACGGTTGCGTCATTAAAAACATCAAATCGAGTGCCAAACTTTGTGACGCCGGGATAAATAGCAGCTTTGCATGAAATAAGGCTGCTCGAGATCATGCGAAAAATCTCGAAAAATTCTGTCAGCGCACGCTCCCGCCCAATGTGTGCGGCATCATCAAAAATTAAAACAACCCTTTTTTTCATCCGAACAGAAAGGCTAGAAAGTTGCTCCCGAATTTGCCCGGCGTCGGGATGCGATCCAAAAGTTATCGGATCAATTTCAAAATGATTAAGTTTAGCGTTAACTGCTTTCATGAGAAGCGTGCAAAATATTTTCTCGTAATCACTCCCAGTGCTTCGCAATAAAGGAAGATACGCAACGAAAGGTAAACGCTGAACACTACGTTGCTCTCAGTAATCAAACGATCCGCCTCAATTAAAAGGGCGCTTTTCCCACTGCCCCGCCCACCGCGAAGCAGCACGGGGCCGTGTGCCACCAGGCTACGGATTATCTTTTTCTCGAATGCTGAGAAAGTATGAATCTTTCCGAACGTCTCTGGATCGCAATCCTCAGCAGCCAATACAAGTGAGTTTTGTTCGTCCTGATTATGTATAGTCATTGCGTAAAACTTTCTTCTACGTTGAGCAACAATTCAGCTGCTTTTTTTGGTTCGATTTTTGTGTAAACGGAATCCATGTGACTAGACAAATAGCCCAACTGCGACACGAGCTTAACTGCGTCGAGCATGTGCTGAACAACTGTGACAGGATCAAGCACTATTGTTTCGTCAACCAAAAATTCGAGATGCACACCTTTGGACAACGATGAGAAGCAATGCTGAGCTCTTCCCCGAAAAACATCCAAGACGGAGGCTCCGACGGCTCTGCTAGAATTTGTCGGTGGGTTCAGTTTTTCTAGCTGAGCATCCACTTCCTGTGTTTTTTGCTCAACCGCAAACTTGGCTTCGGCCATTTGCAATTTTTGCTCATAAATACTACTAAGCTCATCAAGCCATAAACTTTCCGAACTATCTGATCCATCTTTTGAGAATCCTTCAATCGCTGTTGTCCAACATATCTCTGCGAGATGCCCTCCTAGCAGGGCTCTAACAAATTTGTCTCGATCAGATTCGTGCTCCAGAGGGTATTGATTTGCTTGTCTGGAATAATATCGCCATACCAAGCAATTGAAGCAGGGTGACGTTCATGGGCTGAATATTTTCCGCCAGCACGTTGTTGATACTCCTGAAGGATTAGGAACCTTGAGGGCTCCATTCTTGCAAATATTGCGGATAAGGCCGATTCGATCAATTTCCGAGCGACGAAACTGCCGTACATGGATTTATCTTCATCTGAGCCACTCTTGATAATTGATAATGCTTTTTTCTCATGCCGAGCAATAACGTTACCCAAAATGGAAAGCACTTCATTTAATCGCCCTGTCGAGGAGGTCAGTTCACCGCAGCAAAGCTTTTGTAAATATTCCATCTATCAGGCGTCTTTCAGAATATCGATATGTTGTGCGCATTGGTAATCTTAATCTAATTAAGACATCAGTGTACTGATCCCGTGTATTTCGAATTGTGCCTAACCTCTAATTTAGCCTCCCAGCCTGCTGTTTTTCTTTGATCCGTGAGTATCTGCTGTTGGCACATTCCTGCTACTCACCAGTGCCTGCTTCTGGGAGCAGAATTAAAGGAGCAGTATTCGAATTGCTTTCCCGTCAGTGCTGGGCAAGCACCTCAAGCATCGCTTCGACATCGACAATCTTGTCGCGTGGAGCGCCGCGCCGTTCCCCGCGTGCCACTTCCACGTCATCGAGCCGCTTCCAGTCGCTGAAGGAAACGATTTGCACACCGCGCTGGCGCAGCAGGGAGTCGATGGCCTCGCGCTCTGGCAGCTCCCGTGCTTCGAGTCCGGCGCCATCGGCGATCATGTGCTCGACCACGTGGGCGGATGCGCCCTTGTGTGAGCCGATGAGTCCCTGCGGCCCGGTGCGCGCCCAACCGACGACGTATTCGTTAGCAATCACGCTGCGGCTGACGGGGTCGGCGACGCGCCCGTCTTCGTTGGCGATGACCTTTGCTTTTTCGTCGTAGGGGATTCCGGCAATCCGCTTGGCGGCAAAGCCAATCGCAGGCAACACCATCCCGACTTCGAGAACTTCCATCTCGCCGGTGCCGCGTGCGCTGACCGTGCCATCCGGCTGAACTTCGAGGCGGTTTTTCTCGATTACCAGGCCGACCACTTTGCCGTCGGCGTCGGCGATTATCTCGATCGGCGAGACGAGGAAGCGCAGGTGGAGTTTTTTTGCTTTCGTACCGTGCTGCCGTGCAGCAAAGGACTGGAGTATCTTCAGGTTCTTTTCCTGCTGCGTATTGCCCGCGCTTTCCGGAATGACGCAGCCCGCAAGTTCTTCAGGGGCGACAATCGGGTCAACATCTTCCATCTCGCCGAATTCTTTTAGTTCGGGCGGCGTGAACGAGGCTTGCTCCGGCCCGCGCCGCCCGAGAATAAACACCTCGCGCACCTGGCTATGGCGCAAAGCCTCCAGCGCATGCTCCGCTACGTCGGTCTTTTCGAGCTCGGCGGGCGTGCGCAACAGCATCCGTGCGGAGTCAATGGCGACATTGCCGTTGCCCACCACCGCAACGCGGGATACCGACAAATCAATCTTTGCCTGGCGATAGTCTGGATGCCCGTTGTACCAGCCGATAAACACTGTCGCGGGTGTGCAGCGCGCTATGCCTTCACACGGAATACCGAGGCGTCGGTCGTCCTCGTTGCCCACCGCGTAGACAATCTGGTGGTAGTGCTGGCGCAACTCTTCCACCGTCACGTCACGCCCGAGACACACGTTGCCCAGGAACCTGAACGTGGGCCGCGAGGCAGTCTTTTCGTAAATGCGGGTGACCGCCTTGATGCTCTGGTGGTCGGGCGCGACGCCTCCCCGCACCAGCCCGTACGGGGTGGGGAGGCGCTCGAACATATCGACGTGGACGACCGTATCGGTGCGCCTGAGCAGCGCCTCCGCAGCGTAAAACCCGGCGGGGCCGGAACCGATGATTGCGACGCGCATGAACTACCTCTATGGAGAATAAGAATGAGTGCTGTAATACTACACTTTTAGCGGTCGAATGAGCGCAATGGATCGGCTTGGGTCGAAGCTACATTCCCGTTTGTTTTCGTACACCAGTCCCGCAAACCTTGCCTTCACGTTCTCTTTGCTTGACGGCGTTTTACCCGAAGCGCATTATTTGTGTGGGCGAGAAAGCCCGTGGGTATTTCTATCCTTAACAACATGGAGGAATCAAAATATGTTCAAGAAACTTTTGTTATCAATGGCGATGATCGTGGCAATGTCTTTATCGCAAGTATCTTTTGCAGCAGATGCTGCAAAAGATGAATGCCAGGCCGATAAGGATTGCAAGGACGGTAAGGTTTGTATTCTGGCTTTGACACCTCATGTTTGCAAAGCACCGCAGGCTGCAGGTGCGGCTTGCAAGCGGGATGCTGTATGTATTTCCAAGAAATGTGATATTCCTGCCGGTAAAGAAGTAGGCGCTTGCAAATAATAAAGTACGTCTTATCTGTTTTCCATGTAAATAAATTACGATGAAATTGAGAAACCCTTAGGTGAGAAAAATCATGGGTGATATGGTTTTCTTGCTAAGGGTTTCTTGTTTTTAGCCCGCAGAAAAGCATCGCGCCAACCGCTACGGTATCGCCCGTTGCGTCGAAGCCGATGTGCAGCAGCCTGGTGTCGATCACGCCAGGATGCAGGCCATGCTCGCGGTGTTCGCTGCACTGCTGTTCGTCGCAGTGAGGTTGTATCCGACGTTGGCGGAATGAGTATTGCACCAAGTTTGAGCCTATGAACCTAAAAACGGCAGTTGATCACGCGGAGGCGCGGAAAACGCGGAGAAATTCAAAGAGACGTGAGCAATACAACCCCTCTCCAATTTGGTGAACTGCTATTTTATGTAACATATTGATCTTACTCCGCGTTCTCCGCGCCTCCGCGTGAGGCTGCTTTTTCCAGGATAAAAGGATTGTAATCTCTTTACAGAATCGCCCCTGAGTTACCAGACACCTCGTAATCATGCCTGCGTTCAACGGTCTGAAACGGCCAATGCCGACATACAGCCATTTTCCAAACCCTGCCACCTCCTCACGGGATAAGCCTGTTGGTTATTCGAGTTAACCCAGCTTGCCCCCTGCGCCACAATCAGGCAAACGCCAATGGCACACTTCGCATACAGGGGATGTATTTGATGTATATTTGATATAGATTAAGCTTTGTGTAAAAAAATCCTAGCGCACTTCGTGCGGAAGGAACATATTGTCACTTAATTGATGGGGGCTTCTGGAGATACAAAGTTGGTATCTGCGCCATTCCGGCAAGTTTTTAGAAATTCATTTTGTGCTTCCGCCAATTCTGTTCACCCGCATTCATCTGACAAACTGTTTTTCAACTGTAAGTTAAGAGGGGGTAATTATGAAACAAAATTATAAGAGCGCACTGGCAGCAATGGCCATCCTGGCTGCGTTGCCACTGGCCATTCACAATGCTTATGGTGAAGATACTCCGAGTGTTCCGATGTACCATGATGCCAGCGCACTAGCACCTTTGATGTCGCTAGAGGAATTCGACCAGGGCAAGCGAATATTTTTTGAGCGTTGCGCAGGTTGCCATGGTGTGCTGCGCAAGGGCGCGACCGGCAAACCGCTAACGCCGGACGTCACCATGCCTAAAGGCACGGATTACCTGAAGGTGTTTATCCATGCCGGCACGCCGGCGGGCATGCCGAACTTTGGCACTTCCGACGAGCTGACCGAAAAGCAAATCGATATCATGGCGCGCTACATCCAGCAGACACCGCCCTCCCCGCCGGAATTTGGCATGAAGGCCATGGAAGCCAGCTGGAAGCTTATTGTGCCGGTGAAAGACCGCCCGACCAAACAGGAAAACAAGCTCAACCTGGGCAACCTGTTTTCTGTCACCCTGCGCGACACCGGCGAAGTGGCGCTGATTGATGGCGATACCAAGGAAATCGTCACCGTGCTCAAGACCGGTTATGCGGTACATATTTCCCGATTCTCAGCATCCGGACGTTACCTGTATGTAACCGGCCGCGATGCCAAGCTCAGCCTGATTGACTTGTGGATGAAGGTGCCCGCAGTCGTGGCAGAAGTCAAGACTGGCATAGAGGCACGTTCGGTGGAAACCTCCAAGTTCAAGGGCTGGGAAGACAAGTATGCGATCTCCGGCACCTACTGGCCACCGCAATACGTGATCCATGAAGGTGACACGTTGAAGCCGTTAAAAATTGTTTCGACCAGTGGCATTGCCTCGGAGACGAATGAGTTCGTCAGGGAGGCGCGTGTCGCAGCTATCGTGGCCTCCCACTACAAGCCCGAGTTCATGGTCAACGTGAAAGAAACCGGAAAAGTGTTGATCGTTGATTACTCCGACCTGAACAACCTGAAGACGACCACGATCGACACGCCGCGTTTCCTGCATGACGGCGGCTTCGAGTCCACCCAACGCTACTTCATGGATGCCGCCAACGCCTCCAACAAGATCGCGGTGATCGACATCAAGGAAAACAAGCTGGCGGCCACGATTGACGTGGGCAAAACCCCGCATCCCGGCCGTGGCGCCAACTTCATCGATCCGAAATTCGGGCCGGTATGGGCTACCAGCCATCTCGGAAGCGAGGATATTTCCCTGATCGGCACCGACCCCGTCAAGCACAAGGAACACGCCTGGAAAGTGGTGCGCACATTGAAGGGCCAGGGTGGCGGATCGTTGTTCATCAAGAGCAATCCCAAGTCAACAAACCTGTGGGTTGATACGCCGCTTAACAAGGAGGCAAAGATCAGCCAGTCGGTCGCGGTGTTTGACATCAGGGCACTCGACAAAGGTTTCGTCGTATTGCCGATCGCCGAGTGGGCCAACCTTGGTGAAGGAGCCAAGCGCGTCGTTCATCCGGAATATAACAAGGCAGGCGACGAGGTATGGTTTTCAGTCTGGAACGCCAAAGACAAAAGATCCGCCATGGTGGTGGTTGATGACAAGACGCGCAAGCTGAAGAAAGTGATCAACGATCCCAGGATAGTTACGCCTACCGGGCACTTCAACGTCAACAACACGATGCACGACATTTACTAAATACACTTTAGCGCATATTCAAGGGCGGGTTACCCGCCCTTTTTTTATAAAAATCGTAAGGAAGCTCCGATGAAAATTCCGTTGCGCAAGGGACAAGTGTTGTTTGCGTTATGCTTTATTTGTTTAGCCACCGCAGCAGGCGTAGCGGAGAGCAATGATGTTGTGGAATTGGGCGAGGTGGTGGTTACGGCAACCAGAACGAACGTTTCGCTTTCCGCTGCACCTGCTGCGGTGACGGTAGTAAATGCCAAAAACATTGAAACGAAAAATGCTTCGCGGCTTGGCGATGCGCTGGATCAAGTGCCCAGCCTTTATTTGCAAAACGGTGTTTTTGGCCAGTCGCAGGGCGCTTCAGGGACCAGCGGCATGTCGCTGCGCGGAATAGATCAAAGCAAGATGCTTATCCTGCTCGACGGGCAGCCCATTCAGGATGGCCGGTCCGGAAAAGTGAATTGGAGAATCCCGTTTGTCGAAGATATTGAACGAATCGAAGTTGTGCCCGGCGCATTTTCCTCGCTCTATGGCAGCAATGCCATCGGCGGGGTCATCAACATCATCACCAAACAACCCGATAAACACGAGTTGACCGCGAAGGTAAAAAAAGGCTGGGGCGATGCCAGCGGCGAGGATGCCAGCATTTATTTTCGCGACAAACTGGAAAATGGATTGGGCATTGTGGCCGGGCTTGGCTATCAAAAACGCGATAGTTATGTGAACGATTTTGTCGTCAAAGCCGCACCGATACCGCCAGTGGCAGCGGGAGCCGCACCAGCCGTTTCCGGCGCACAGACGATCACGGACAGGACGGGCGCTCCTGTTTATCTGGTAGGGGACTTGGGAACTGTGCCATGGAACTCTGTCAATGCAACCACCAGGCTGTCCTATAACCTGAATGCCCGCGACAAGGTTTATGCCGGTATCGCCTATCAGGAAACCAAAGAAAATTACACGCAGTTTAATACCTATCTCAGGAATACCGCCGGTGCGCCTGTTTCGAGCGGGACGATTGGCATCAATGGGCAGAAGGTAACACTGACGGATTACAACTTTGCCCTCTTTTCAAATCTGCCGCTGCATGAAGCCGCCACCCGATATTTTGTCGGTTATGACGGCACGGTCGGCAATGATTATTTGTTGAAAATAGACATCGCAAAAATTGACCGCGCCTACAGTTTCACGGCGGCGGATGCCACAGCCACCTGGAACAATGGAACGGGGACTATGCCGGACACTCCGAATACGGGTCTCGATGGCACGGTTCAGTTGAGTTTCCCGGTTGGAGCAAAACACTTCCTGGTGACGGGCTTGGCACTGCATAGGGACACTGCGACTCAACAAATTTACGCTCTTCCCAACTGGCGCAACCCGGATTCCCGAACTGCCGTGAACGGCGGCTACGATGGCAACTCAACCACAACTTCGGTTTTCGCGCAGGATGAAATCAGCGCGGCGGATGCACTCAAGATATACGTCGGCGGACGATTGGATGACTGGGAGACCAGAGGCGACAGCTTTCAAAATACCGCACCCGCCAGCAACAAGCTTTATCCGACTCGGAGCGTTTCCGCGTTCAGCCCTAAGGTGTCTGCGGTTTACCAGCCAACGGAAGCGGCAACGCTACGCGCCTCTTTCGGAAAATCTTTCCGTGCGCCAACGAACGAGGTTATGTACACGACCTCGATCAGCAGGGGCAGGACGACCCAGGGCGACCCCAATCTTCAGCCGGAAAGAGGCACAACATGGGAGGCGGGGGGCGAATGGCGCTTCACGGAAAAGACAAAGGCTACCGCCACCTATTACGAGACTCAACTGAGTGACTTGATCTACTTGAAGCAGCTCCCCATTCCCCTGTCGCAGCCGCAACAATCGCTCTATATAAACGCCGGGAAAGCGAAGGTTCGCGGGATCGAATTGGGAGCCACAACAAAATTGGCGGTATGGCTGGATCTGGATGCCAACTATGCCTATGTGGATTCTGAAATGCTCGAAAACCTGGCCGACCCGTTGAGTGTCGGCAAGCGGCTGACCGACTCTCCAAAAAATATCGTCGGCATCGGACTGGTTGGGCAACAAGGGGCATGGTCCGGTACGCTGAATGCGCGCTACACAACCCATGTTTTTGCAACTGCGCAAAACACCGACGTGGTAGAGGGGGTGCCGGGCAGCTATGACGCTTACACCATGGTGAATGCCAAAATCGGTTATGAATTCTCCAAAGGCGTGAAGGGGGCTATTGCGGTCAATAACCTGCTGGACAAAAAAATCTACTCATACTTCCTGCTGCCGGACCGTAATGCGACAGCTGAAATGGCTTTTTCCTTCTAAAGCTGAGTTGAGGGTGCTGAGTGTGGTTCACATCGTCACGGTACTTTGCCTGCTCGTGCAGCCGTTTGCGGCCAGCGCGGCTGCACTAGCGGACAAATTCACGCCGGGGACACCGTATTATTACGATAATTTCGCTCCTGGACAGCTGCCTTGGGAACCGGGGCGGAATTTGAACATCGAGGAGGTGTTCAAAAATTATCAGTATTACGAGATTGTGCTCGATCAGGATGGCAAGGAACTCACTGTCAACCAATACATCCGGGGCGACAAGGCAGGCAGCGAAAAGTATCTGGTATTGCCGGATGGATCATTGCGAAAAAAATGAACGGGATGCAGTCATCTAGTGGTGCGCTTTACAATAACAGGAGCCATGCTGGGGCTCCTGTAGGTCGGGCTTTAGCCCGATTTGTCGGGTTGAAACCCGACCTACAAAAACGCGCGTATAGCCCCAAGAATTCGCAAGCACTACACTAGTAGAATGGCTGGTAGTTTCATCAGGGCAGGCTATTGCACGCTGCAATTTAACCATGGGCGCCGGAATGAATTTTTTTCTGTGCTAACTTCAAGTTGGAAGCCAAGGCCGCACGGCGTCCTCCGACCACTCCCACAATTGCTGCGCCAGGTGACTGTCCTCTGCCAGAGGCGCAGGCTGGACGGCGGCGCAGTCGTCAAAGTATTTTCCTGAGATGTCTTTGACGTCGGGCGAGGTGGCGAGATACACCGAGGTGCGCGCGCCAACCGCTACGCTATCGCCCGTTGCGTCGAAGCCGGTGTGCAGCAGCTTGGTGTCGATCACACCGGGATGCAGGCTGTTGGAGGTGAGCCACGGTTCGCGCCGTGCCAGTTCGTTGGCAAACAGGAGATCGGCGAGCTTCGAGTTGGCGTAGGCGTGGTAGGCATCGAAATGGCGCTCGCCATTCAGGTTGTCGAAGTCGAAGCGTCCGCGCGTGTGCGCAATCGAGCTGACCGTGACCACGCGCGGGCCGGACGATTTTTTCAAAAGCGGCAGCAGCAACACGCTGAGCAGGAAGTGCGCGATGTAGTTCACCGCCAGCGTCATCTCGAAACCATCTTTTGAAGCCCTGCGCCCGGTCATGTACACGCCGGCATTGTTGATCAGCACATCCAGCTTCGGCAGACGTGCCGCGAAGCCTTGCGCCATGAGCTTTACAGCATCGAGATCGGCAAGATCGGCATGCGCGGTGTGCAGCACGGCACCCGGTGCGGTACGCTGGATCACGTCGCGGGCATGCCGCACCTTTTCTTCGCTGCGTCCGTGTAGCACCACTTCATGCCCGCTGCTTGCCAGCTCCAGCGCGGTTTCCAGCCCTATGCCATCGGTTGAGCCGGTGACGAGAATCGTCTTCATCCCATTAGACCGGAAACAGCGTCATTCCCGCGAAAGCGCATAAGCGCTAACTTAATATATCACACAGCCGCACTGTCTGCCGAACTCGTTGGCGCGGCGGTTCGGCAAGTTGATGGGCGATGCGGCTCCAATCCTTGATTGCATCGTTCAGCGATAAGACCGGCAATATCGCGCGGGATAACAATTCAAGCATGAATGAAGTCTCCCGCCACAAACACCGGCTGCGGTTCGCTTTGCCAATTCGTGTACCCCCAGGGGGAAATCCGCTCGGCTGTCACGAGCAGTGCATCTACCATGAAGGCCACCAGCAGCTTGCCCTGCAACCACGCT
>Ga0315281_10005559_pt1 | contig 18029 bp, 14 predicted proteins | sample YL17G07_0_MG_FD_204540 | JGI IMG/M metagenome (GOLD analysis project Ga0315281, IMG submission 204540) | Sediment microbial communities from Yellowstone Lake, YNP, Wyoming, USA - YL17G07_0 | ecosystem: Environmental > Aquatic > Freshwater > Lake > Sediment | place: USA: Wyoming | collected...
ATCGTCAAGCACTTCGATGACGGCGTGGCCGGCGCGGAGCGTCGTCTTGATCGTGATGCGGCCACCGCCGACCTTGCTCGCGAGCCCGTGCTTGATCGAGTTCTCGACGATCGGCTGCAGCAGCATGCTCGGCACGATCACGTCGAGTGTGTCCGGGCTGATCTGCTTGACGACGATCAGCTGTGGCCCGAAGCGCACGACCTCGATGTCCAGGTACTCGTCGACCGACTCCAGTTCTTCGCGGAGCGTCACGAAGTGATCCGTGCTGCGCATCAGGCGGCGCAGCAGGCCCGACAGCTTCGTGATGAGCATGCGCGCGGTTTCGGGCTGCGTTCGGATCAGCGAGGAGATCGACGTCAGCGTGTTGAACAGAAAGTGCGGGCTGATCTGATTCGCCAGCGCGTCGATTTTCGCCGCGAGCAGCAGCTTCTCCTGCTCCTGCAGCCGGTGTTCGATGCGCGCGTTGTTCCAGATCTTGATCGGCGTCGCCACGCACAGCACCGTCGCGAGGAGGAGCCAGACCAGCATCCACGGCGACGTCGGCGGTTCGAGCAGGCGAAACAGCCGGTGATGCTCGCCCCACCGGATCCCCAGGGCCTGTCGCAGCAGCTCGAGCGCGACGGGCGCGAGCAGCAGCACGACCTGCCAGTCCACCTTCAGGGACCGGAGCATCTGCCAGGCCCGCCGGTGCAGCGTGGTGAAGACGAACGGCGAAAAATGCCAGATGGACTCTTTGGGGCAGAGCTCGCGCAACCCGCCGCCGGCGAAGCCGCAGCCGATGGCGAACGGCAGCGCGATCCACTCGCCGCTGCCGAGCGAGGGCAGGCCGACGAGCGCGCCGACGGTGACGCCCGCGTACGGGCCGTCGATGAGGCCGGCCAGAAACGCCCCTTCGAGCGTGAGGTCGGCGGCCTTGTAGCCGAGCAGCAGTCGCGCGGTGACGCCCGCCGACAACAGCAGGCCGAGCGTGAGCGCGTACGTCAGGCGTTCCGGCCAGGGGCGGTGCTCGACGATCAGGAACTGCCGGAAGCGCTGAAAGCGCGCGACGATCGTCGCCGCGGCGGCCATCACCGCCAGCTTGACGAGCAGCGTCGTCAGCAGGATCTGGTTCGCGGAGAGGAACTGCGAGTCCTGCATGGATTTACATTGATCTTACGGCCCGGGTACACTGAGAGCAATGGCTGTCCTTCGACCGTTCGTCATCGGATTCGCGACAACGCTCAAGCATCTGTTCAAGACGCCCATCACGGTCAACTATCCGGAACAGAAAGTGCCGATGTTCCCGAAGTTCCGCGGCAAACAGGTGCTGATGCGCGACGAGAACGGTCTCGAAAAATGTGTCGCCTGCGGGCTCTGTTCGGCCGCCTGCCCGGCCGACGCCATCTACCTCGAGGCCGCGGAAAACGACGGCTCGATCCAGGCCGGTCCTCGCTACGCATCCGTCTACCAGATTCACAAGACGCGCTGCATCTTCTGCGGCTACTGCGAGGAAGCCTGTCCCGTCGGCGCGATCTTCATGGGCAAGGACTACGAGCTCGCGGTCTACAGCAAGAAAGACTTCGTGTGGGACAAGACGGACCTGCTCGTGCCTGCGTCGACGTCCGAGCCGGCACGGTGACAGTGCGGAATGCGGGCGTCGGATTGCGGACTGATTTGAGGAATTCCGGGCGTCGCCGCACGTCACGCAGTTCGTCCACTCCGCACTCCGCAATCCCCAATCCGCAATGCAGATAGGCGCCCTCGGCGACATCCACGGCGAGTTCGCGACCGTCGACGCGATCATGCAACGGCATCCCGACGTGCCGTTGTGGGTCCAGGTGGGGGACGTCGCGAGCAACGACGGCGATTACTTCACGCCGATCGCGCCGCTCCACTGGATCAAAGGCAACAACGAGGATTTCGACGTCATCGCGGCGGCCGTCGCAGGACACTCGCCGGCGCCGACGCTGCATCATCTGCCCAATGGCGGCCCGCATCAGGTCGGACCGTGGCGGGTGGCCGCGCTCGGCGGGACGTTCGCGCCGAGCTGGTTCAACTCGCCGCCGTCGGCGCTGCCGCCGTCGAAAGGCCGGAAGATGTCGGCGGCGTCGATCAAGCTCGGCAAGAGCCGCGACGACAAGCGGCGGCATTTCGTCCGTGAATAGGTCGCGGTGTGCAAGGCGCTGACGAAGATCGATCTGCTGCTGACGCACGAAGCGCCGCGTCCGTTCTATCCGGCGGGCCGCCGCCTCGACGCCGGCAAGACCGTGCTCAACGACGTGCTGGCGTCGATGCACCCGCGGCTGCACCTGTTCGGCCACCACCACGAGTTCAGCGATTCGATCCGGCAGGGCGTGCGTTCGATCGGCCTCGACATCGTGACCAAATCGTACTTGCTGATCGACGCGGAAACGTTCAAGACTGAGCGGCTGGATACCTGATGCAGAAGTTTCTCGACGCGCTCGAGGATCGCGTGCTCGTCTGCGACGGCGCGATGGGCACGATGTTGTACGCCAAGGGCGTCTTCATCAACAAGAGCTTCGACGCGCTGAATCTCACGCAGCCCGACCTCGTGGCCCAGGTGCACCAGGAGTACGTCCGCGCCGGCGCCGACATCATCGAGACGAACACGTTCGGGGCGAACCGCATCAAACTTGGTTCGTTCGGGCTCGCCGACAAGCTGCACGCGATCAACGAACAGGGCGCGAAGATCGCGCGGCACGCGGCCGACGATCGCGCCTACGTCGCGGGGGCCATCGGGCCGCTCGGCATCCGCATCGAGCCGTGGGGGAAGACCGGCGTCGACGAGGCGCGCGAGTATTTCCGCGAGCAGGCGCAGGCGCTGGCCGACGGCGGCGCCGATCTGTTCATCCTCGAAACGTTCCGCGACCTGAACGAAATCGGCGCCGCGATTGACGCCGTCCGCAGCGTGTCCGACCGGCCCATCATCGCGCAGATGACGACGGAGGAAGACGGCAACACGCTGGATGGGACGCCGCCGGAAAAATTCGCGCCGGAGCTCGAGCGCCGCGGCGCGACGGTCATCGGCGTCAACTGCGCGGTCGGACCGGCGCCGATGCTTGACACGATCGAGCGCATGGCGGACGTCACGACGCGCAAGCTGTCGGCGCAACCGAACGCCGGCAAGCCGCGCGACGTCGAGGGGCGCAACATCTATCTATGCTCGCCCGACTACATGGCGTCGTACGCGCGGCGGTTCATCCTGCACAACGTGCGCGTCGTCGGCGGTTGTTGCGGGACGACACCCGAGCACATCCGGCAGATCAAGATGGCCGTCCGCGGCGTCGCGACTGCGGCTGCTCGGCCCGCCGAAGTGCAGCTCCCGTCGATCGGCACGAAGGCGGCCGCGAAGGCGGGCCCGCCGGCGCTCACGCCGCCCGTTGCGCGGGAGCAGAAGTCGCGCCTCGCCCAGGCGATGGCGCGCGGCACATTCGTCGTCGCCGTGGAACTGCTGCCGCCGCGCGGGTTTCAGACCGAGCAGGTCATCGAGCGCGCGAAACGCCTCAAGATCCGCGGCGTGGACGTCGTCAATATTCCCGACGGCTACCGCGCCGGCGCGCGGCTCAGCGCCCTCGCGCTCGCCGTGCTCATCGAGCAGCATGCCGGCATCGAGACGCTCCTGCACTACGCCTGCCGCGATAGGAACCTGCTCGGCATCCAGTCCGATCTCCTTGGCGCGCACGCGATGGGCCTCCGCAACGTGCTGCTGGTGACCGGCGATCCGGGCCGCGTCGGCGATTACCCTGACGCGACCGCGGTGTTCGATGTCGACTCGATCGGTCTGACCAACGTCGTCGCCCGGCTGAATCACGGGAGCGACATCGGCGGACAGGCGATCGGCGCGCCGACGGCGTTCCATATCGGCGTGTCGGTCAATCCGTCGGCCTCCAACCTCGACCAGGAACTGCGCCGGTTCGAGTACAAGGTGGAAGCCGGTGCCGAGTTCGTCGTCACCCGCCCGGTGTTCGACCTCGCGGGCTTCGAGGCATTCCGCAAGCGCATCGAAGGGGCGAAGCTGCCGATTGTGGCCGGGGTGTTTCCGTTCGAGAGCGCGCGGAACGCCGAGTTCCTGGCCAACGAGGTGCCCGGCGTGCGCGTGCCGGACGCGCTGCTCGATCGGATGCGCCGCGCCGACGGTCCCGAGGCGGCGGCTCGGGAAGGCATCGCGATCGCGCGCGATATCGCGGCGGCCCTGCGAGGATCCGTGCAGGGGGTGCAGGTCTCCACGACGTCGGGCGACATGGACACGGCGCTGGCAGTCCTCGATGGACTTCGCTGACTGCCCCATGTATAGTCGCAAGGCGTCTAAGAGGCACATCCTAATGGCTTTATTTGAGCCCCGCCGTTCGAACGACAGCGAAGATATCGTCGGCAGCGATGCCGCGACCCGCGCGCTGTCGGTGACCGTCGTCGAGAACGATTTCGTCGAGCGCGTCTACGAGAACATCTCGTGGTTCTACGACTTCACGTTCGGCCCGGCGCTCCATCCCGGCCGCGTGGACGCGATCGAGCGCATGGGCATCCGGCCCGGCGATCGGGTCCTGGAAGTCGGCGTGGGCACCGGCATCAACGCCGCGCTCTATCCGAGCGACTGCGCGGTGACGGGGATCGATTTCTCGAGTCAGATGCTGGTGAAGGCGCACCGCCGGATCGCGCGCAAAGGCGTGCGCAACGTGCGGCTGGTGGAAATGGATGCGGCGAACCTGAAGTTCGCCGACGACACGTTCGACATCGTCTACGCGCCGTACGTCATCAGCGTCGTGCCGGATCCCGTCGCGGTCACGCGAGAGATGTACCGGGTCTGCCGCCCCGGCGGCCGCATCGTCATCCTCAACCACTTCCGCAGCAAGAGCCGCCTGGGCGCGTGGCTCGAAAAGATCATCGCGCCGTTCACGCTCTACCTCGGCTTCAAATCGGATCTCGATCTGCCCGCGTTTCTGGTGCAGGCCGATCTCAAGCCGGTGTCGATCGAGAAGGTGAACATCCCGCGCATCTGGTCACTCGTGACCACCGTCAAGCCGATTCCGTCGACTCACGACTAACGACTCACGACTATTTTCCGAACGGCTCTTCAATCGAAGGGCTCTGCGGCGTAAACAGTTCCGCGCCGTCCGGCGTGATGTGCATGTCGTCCTCGAGCCTGACGCCGAACTCGCCCTTGATGTACACACCCGGCTCGTCGCTGAAGACCATTCCCGCCTGCGCCTTCACTGATTTCTCCCAGCCGTACATGTTGTTCTTCACGAGGTACGGCCACTCATGGCCGTCCATGCCCATGCCGTGTCCGAGCCGGTGCGTGAAGTACGTGAACCCCGGTCCGTAGCCGGCATCGACGATGACCTTGCGGCCGGCGGCGTCGATCGACTCGAGCGCCACGCCCGGCCGCGCGGCCGCACGCGCGGCGGACTGCGCCTGATGGACGATGTCGAACACTTTCTTCATCTTGTCGGTCGCCTTGCCCAGCACGAACGTCCGCGTGATGTCCGACTGATAGCCTTCGACCGTGCAGCCATCGTCGATCATGATGATCGTGCCTTCCTTGATCGTCTGCGGCGTGATCGAGCCGTGAGGGAGGGCCGTGTACTCGCCGACCTGGATGCTGGCGAAGCCGGGGAAGCCGAGCCGGCCGTAGCCGGCGTTGATCAAGCTGCTCACCGTGTTCTGCGTCATGCCGGGCTGCAGCGCTTTGAACACCGCCGCGTAACACGTCAGCGTCACCTCGCACGCGAGACGCATCAGCGCGACTTCGTGCGCGTCCTTGATCATCCGGCAGCCGGCGGTGATCGGCGTGGCGCTGACGACTTTCAGCGCCGGCGTCGCGCCGCCCATCGTGTCGGCGAAGACGAACTTCATCGTCTCCTCGACGCCGACCCGTCCCGTCGCAATGCCGCGGTCCTTCAGCCCTTGACCGACGAGGGTGAACGGGCTTTCGTCTTCCTGCCAGATGGCGACATCCGTGTGCTCGACCGGACCGCCGGCCAGCTGCTCGCGCGTGCGATCTTCCTCGAACGCCGGCGTCACGATGTACGGATTGCCGACCCGGGGGATGACGACCGCGGTGAGGCGCTCGCTGTTGCCCCACCGGATGCCGGTGAAGTAGTTCAGCGACGTGCCGCCGGCAAGGATGATGGCGTCCAGCTTCTGCTCGGCCATCAGCCGTCTGGCGCGTTCGAGCCGGCCCTTGCGTTCGTCGGCCGTGATCGGCGTCGCGCGATCGCGCATCGACGTCAGCGCGGCGATGCTTGGCGGTAACGGGCCGGCCGGGACGTTTCCCCCAGGGCCTCCAGCGCCGCGTTGAGCCGAGAGCTGCGCGACAGAGAGTCCGGCGGCGGCGCCAGTGAGCGAGAGAAACGAACGACGGGACAGCATGATGGTCACTCCTGAATCGGGTCAACAGCAATTCCGCAATCCGCATTCCGCAATCCGCACTGTGTGATTCCGCCCACCGCCACGTGCAGCGCACGGGCGCGATCATCTTACGACGTGCCGCGCCGGCACGGGCGCGATTCTCCGAACACGGGATACGATCTCGTCTCAATAAATGTAAGGGATGATGCGCCACCGTACCGCGCGCTGGTAGCGCGCGTAATCGTCCCCGAAGCTCTGCCGCAGGGATCGCTCCTCCAGCGGAACCGCGACGACGAGATAGATCGAGGTCAGCACCGCAAACGCCAGGCGATCGCCTGTCATGTGCGCGGCGCCGAAGACCGCCAGCATCCACCCGAGGTAGAGCGGATGGCGCACCCAGCGGAACGGCCCGTCGATCTGCAACGCGTCGGACCGGCGGGACGGGCGAATGCCCGCCAGTTCGAGCGGATCGATGCGGGCCACGGCCCAGGCGATGAGCGCGATGCCGCCCAGTTGCGCGATCGCCGCCGCCACCGCCGCCACGCCGGCCGCGTCATAGAGCTGGCCCCCCACCGTTCGCCACAGCACGCACACGAGGATCAGCAGCAGGCTCGCGGCCCACACGTAAACCGACCGCAGCAGGTGCGCGGGGATCGCGGCAAGCCGGCGCTTGATCGCGTCGCGCGCACAGAGACTGTGATGCAGCGCGAAGACCGTCACGATCGCGGCGTCCCAGGCGATTGGCGGCCAGCCGCCGGCCGTTCTCACGTGGCCAAGCGGCACGAGATACCACCAGGCGCAGCCGGCGAGCGACGCGACGAACAGCGCGCCGCCGGTCCAGACGAAAGCACGATCGAATCGGGTCATCTGGTCTTCAGGTCGTAGTGTCCGGCTTTAGCCGGACCGGCCGTCATTAGTATAGGGTGTGGTGATGCCGCATTCTGGAGTCCCGCGCGTTGTGATTACGGGCATCGGCGCCGTGTCGCCGTTCGGCGTGGGGCGCGAGCGTTTCTGGGACGGCATCAGCCGCGGCTGCAGCGGCACGCGCGCGATCACGGAATTCGACGTCGCCGGCCTCAGTTGCCGCGTGGCGGCGCCGGTGGGCGCCGTGAGCGTGGCCGACGTCCCGCCGTTCGCCGGCGACGATGCACACGATGCCGGCTACCGCGCGGACCCGGATCGGTACTCGCGTGCCGCCCTGATCGGCGTCATCGCCGCGCGTGAAGCCTGGCTCGACGCGGGCCTGTCCATCGGTGAAGCGGATGCCGGCGTCCTCATTGGCAGCGGCGGCGGCGGGATCGACGTCGGCGAGCGCCAGTACCGCGACTTTTTCGTCGACGAGGGGAAGCGCGTCTCGCCGTACGCGATTCCGGTGTCGATCGTCGGCATGATGTCGAGCGAGATTTCCATCTCGCTGCGCCTGCACGGCATCAGCCACGTGCTCTCGTGCGGGTGCACGAGCTCGACCGACGCGCTCGGCTACGCCGCGGCCCTCATCCGATCGGGCGAGGCCGAGGTGCTGCTGTCGGGCGGCGCCGACGCGTGCGTGACGCCGGGCATGATGTACGGCTTCACGCGCATGCGGGCCGTGTCGACCGCCTACAACGATCGGCCGGCCGAAGCATCCCGGCCGTTCGACAAGGGGCGCGACGGCTTCGTCCTCGGCGAGGGCGCGTGGATGCTGGTGCTCGAGCGCGAGGATCGCGCGCGGGCGCGCGGCGCCGCGATCTACGCGTCGATCGACGGCTACGGCTCGACGTGCGACGCGTACCATCGCGTGCAGATGGCGCCGGATGGCGACCAGATCGTGCGCGCGCTGACAATGGCGATCACCAAAGCGGGGCGCCGGCCGGAGGAGATCGGCTACGTCAACTTCCACGGCACTTCCACCGTGCTCAACGACACGGTCGAGGCCCGGGCCGTGCGCCGCCTGTTCGGCGATCACGCCGATCGCCTCGCCGGGTCCTCGGTGAAGTCGATGATCGGGCATCCGCAGGGCGCGAGCGGCGCCGCGGGCGTCGTGACCGCCGCCCTGGCGATCTCGCGCGGCTTTCTGCCCCCGACGATCAACCAGCGCGAGTCCGATCCGGCGTGCGACCTCGACGTCATCCCGAACCACGGACGCGAGCAGCGCGTGGACGCCGCGCTGTGCAACTGCCTCGGATTTGGATCGAAGAATAGTGCACTGGTAATCGGACGAATTGAGTAGTTGAGTAATTGGGTGGTCTGGCAAGGGCATCGGAGATCTCCATGACTCAATCGATTACCCGCTTACCCAACGACCCACTTACCCAATTGACCGATGTCTGATGTTCTGATCATCGGTGCGGGTCCGGCCGGTGCCGTCGCCGGCGTCGTGCTGGCGCGCGCGGGCGTCCGCGTGCGCATTGTCGATCGCGCGACGTTTCCGCGCGACAAACTCTGCGGCGACACGCTGAATCCGGGCACGGTCGCGCACCTCTCTCGTCTTGGGCTGATGGCCGGCATCGAACAGCGCAGTCTGTGCGTTGGCGGCATGTGCGTGACCGGAGAGCGGGGCGTCGCCATCAGCGGGCGGTATCCCGGCGGTCTGACCGGGCGGGCGATTGTGCGGCGCGATCTGGATGCGCTGCTGCTGGAGCAGGCGGCAGCCGCCGGGTGTGAGGTGGAGACCGGATGCGCGGTGCGGCGGCCCGTCGTGGTCGAAGACGGCGGCCGGCGCCGGGTGACCGGGGTGATCATCGGCGCCGCTGGCGGAGAGCGCGCACTGGCCGCGCCGGTCACGATCGCGGCGGACGGCCGGCGGTCGACGATCGCCTTCGGGCTCGGCCTCGCGCGGCATCCCGCGCACCCGCGCCGCTGGGCGATCGGCGGGTACTACCAAGATTTCTTACCGCGAAAGAACGCAGAGCCCGCAGAGAGCGCAGAGAACGCGTACTTCGGCGAAATGCACGTGCGCCGCGGCAGGTACATCGGCGTCGCGCCCGTGCCCGGCGGTGCGACCAACGTCTGTGTCGTGATGCCGTCAGGCGGGGGAGACGACGCGTTCGGCGATCCCGCCGCGCTACTCGTGCGCGAGTTGACGCGCGATCCGCTGCTCCGCGATCGGTTTGCCGGCGCGCGCCTCGTATCGACGCCGGTTGTGCTCGGACCGTTGGCGGTGGACGTCGATGCGGCCGCGATCGACGGGCTCCTGCTGGCCGGCGATGCGGCCGGCTTTATCGATCCCATGACGGGCGACGGTCTGCGCTTCGCCGTACGCGGCGGCGAGCTCGCGGCGCACGCGGCGCTGCGGGCGCTCGAACATGGTTGGACCGGCGTTGCGGATCAACTCGCGGCCGACCGCCGCCGGGAGTTCGGCGGCAAGTGGCGCTTCAACCGCGTCCTACGCGCGCTGGTGTCGTCGCCGGGCGCCGTCGACGCGGCCGCGCGTGGCGCACGCTTCGCACCCGGTATCCTGCGCGCCGTGATTGCCCGCGCCGGTGATTGCCCCGAGGCCGCCCGGTGAACGCCGTGACCGGCGTGCTCTTCCTGGCCGTCTTCGGCGCGATGCTGGCAGAAGCCCGCCGCGCGTCTCGCAACGAACGGACGCAGCGCAACCTCGGCGGCGTCGAGCCGAAAGGCGACGTGTACCCGTGGATGCGCGTGGCCTATCCGGCCGCGTTTCTGGCCATGTTTGCCGAGGGCGTCGCCCGGGGAGCGCCGCCACTCGCCGTCTGGCTCGCGGGCGGCGTCATCCTCGCGCTCGCCAAGCTCCTCAAGTGGTGGGCCATCGTCTCGCTGGGATCGTCCTGGACGTTTCGCGTCATCGTCGTGCCGGGGAAGGCGCTCGTGACCACGGGACCGTATCGCGTGCTGCGCCATCCCAACTACGTCGCCGTCGTCGGCGAACTGGCCGGCGTGGCGATCGCGACCGGCGCGGTGTTCACGGGACCGGTCGCCCTCGTGATCTTCGGCGCGCTGCTGATGAAGCGGATGACGGTGGAAGAGCGGATGTTCGGCCTGCGGGGCGTCGACGCGGGCGCGGCTTCGTGGCCACCTGTCGTCATCGCGGCCGCGCTGGGCGCCGCCTTCTTCGTGTGGATTGCGGGAGTGCGGATGATCGATCCCCGCGAGATCGGCTGGCTGATGCGCAGCGACTGGCAGCAGCATTTTCTCGGCTGGCACCTGTTTCGTCACGAGCCCTGGCATCTTCCCCCCGGACGGATTGCCGGCGAGTTCTTCCCGATCGGCACGTCGGTCGCGCTCACCGATTCGGTCCCGTTGCTCGCGTTTCCGCTGAAGCTGGTCTCGGCGCTCCTGCCGGATCCGTTTCAGTACCTCGGCCTGTGGCTGGTGGTCTGCTTCGCGCTTCAGGGCGCGGCTGGCGCGCTGCTGATCGGCTGCTGGACAGAGTCGGTCGTTCTGCGTGTCATCGGCGGTTCATTGTTCGTGCTGGCGCCCATCCTCCTCGATCGCGTGGGACACGTCGCCCTGTGCGCCCATTGGCTGCTGCTCGTGGCGTTCTGGATGTACTTCCGCCGCGACCGTTCCGCCGTCGCCCTGCGCATTCTCCAGTGGGCCGCCCTCGTGCTCGTCGCGGCGTTCGTCCAGCCGTATCTGTGGCTGATGGTGATCGCGCTGTCGCTTGCCGCGGCGATTCGATTCCGGGCTGATGGCGCGTACGGCGTGCGAGACGTGGCGCTTCACCTCCTGTCCGCGACGGGGATCAGCGTCGCGGCCGCATGGGGGCTGGGCTGGTTACTGCTGAAGAACGCCGAGGAGCGCCGCGCCGGCGGCCTTGGCTACTACTCGATGAACATGCTCGGTCCGTTCGCGTCGAACGGCTGGTCGGCCATCATCCCCGGCATTCCCATCTTCGAAGGCCAATCGTACGAAGGGTTCAACTACCTCGGCGCCGGCACGTTCATGCTCGTGTGCTCGGCGGCGGTGCTTCTGGCGCGGCGGCCGCCGACACGCGCAACCGTGCGCGCGGCGCTGCCGCTCGCGGTGGTGTGCGCGCTGCTGGCGCTTGCGTCGCTCAGCCACCGTGTGACCATGGCGCAGGTCGTCGTCGCCGACGTCGGCCTGCCGCCGTGGCTCGACACGGTATGGTCCACTTTTCGTTCGACCGGACGTCTGTTCTGGCCGGCCGGGTATCTCGTCACGATGGCTGCGATTGCGACGGTCGTGAAGCGGGCGACGCCGGGGCCGGCCGTGGCGCTGCTCACCGCTGCCGTCGCTCTGCAGGCCTTCGATTCGCACGGCCGGTACCTGGCTGACCGGGCGACGCGGTCCGATCCCGCCTGGTACGCGTGGGCCGATCCGACCAGCGATCGGGAATGGGACACGCTCGCCAGGCAGCGACATCATCTGGTGGAGCTTCCGACGGAAGCCTGCGGTCAGGAACCTGTTCCGTACGCGAAGCTCTTGTACTTCGCCGCCGCGCACGGCCTGACGGTCAACACAGGCTCGGCCGGGCGTTTCAACCTGCCCGCGCTTTCGGCCGCGTGCGCCGAGTCGATGCGGACCGCAGCTGCCGGCGACCTCGATCGCGACACGATTTACGTCGTGGCGTCGCGCACTGCTGAACCCCTGCGGTCGGTACGGCAGCCGCTGGTGTGCTGGCCGCTCGCCGGCGCGATCGGATGCGTCGTCGACGTCGACGCGGCCCCGGTTGCTCCGCCAACGTCTAAAGACTGACCCATTCGGACACCCGGCGGGCGACCTATAATACGGACGCGATGACTCCTTCGCATCGACGCGCCTCTCATGTCCTGCTGGCCGTCGTCCTGGCCTGTTTTGCCCTGCCGTTGGCCGGCACGGCGCAGTCGCCCCGCCGGCCGTCGCCGCCGCAGATCGCGGCGATGCGCGCGCTCGTCGAGGGGCGATTCGACGAAGTCGACGCGCTGACCGACAAACTGGACGGCCGGGATCCGAATGTCGTTGCGATCAGGGCGCAAGCCGCGATTGCGCGGGGCCACTACGCGCCGGCCGAAGCGCTGTTGCGGCCGGTGGTCGCGCGGGCGCCGGCGAGCGAAGCGGCGCTCCAACTGGGGCTGCTGCAGCGCATGCTCGGCCGTCCTGACGCGACCGCGATGCTGCAGCGGGTCGCGGCGCTGGCCGAGACCAGCGCCGATCCGCTCGAGCTGGCGCGTGCGGGGCGGGCCCTGCGTGCGCTCGGCCGCTTCCAGGAAGCGAACGCCGCGTACCGCGACGCCTCGTCTGCCGCGCCCAACGATCCGGCGATCAACACGGCGTGGGGCGAGCTGTTCCTCGAGAAGTACCAGCGGGCCGAAGCGCTCAAGTCGTTCCAGATGGCGCTGCAGGTGGATCCGAAATGGGCGCCCGCGCTGCTCGGGTCCGCGCAGGCACTGGAGGACGAGAATCCGCCCCAGGCGATCGCGCTGGCGAAACGCGCGCTCGAGATCAACCCGTCCTCGGTGGACACGCAGATCTTCCTCGCGCAGCAGGCGGCTGACGCGGACCATCACGACGAGGCCCGGGCGGCGTTGGCGAAGGCGCTCGCCGTGAATCCCGCGAGCCTGGAAGCGCATGCGCTGCTCGCCGCGCTCGCGTACGTCGACGACAAGACGCCGGAGTTCGACGCGGAGGTCGCGAAGACGCTCGCGATCGCGCCGTCGTACGGCGAGGTCTACCGTGCGGCGGGCGAGCTGGCCGCGCACAAGTATCGTTTCGACGAAGCCGTCGTGCTCACGCGCCGGGCGCTGGCGATCACCGCGAACGAGCCGCGCGCGCTGGCCAACCTCGGGCTGCAGCTGCTGCGGACTGGCGACGAGCCCGCGGCGCGCGCCGCGCTCGACGCGTCGTTCAAGCTCGACGGGTTCGACGTGACCACGTTCAACCTGCTCGCGATGATGGACACGCTCGACAAGTTCGTGACCGTGCGCGACGGCGATCTCATCGTGCGCATGCACAAGGACGAAGCGCCCGTGCTGCAGGAGTACGCCGTCCCGCTGGCGCACAAGGCGCTCTCGACGTTCGCCGCGCGGTACGAGTTCACGCCGAAGGGGCCGATCCTCATCGAGATCTTCCCGAAGCACGACGACTTCGCGGTGCGGACCATGGGCCTGCCGGGCATGACCGGGGCGCTCGGCGTGTGCTTCGGGCGGGTCGTCGGCATGGACTCGCCGAAGGCGCGGCCGCCGGGCGAATTCCAGTGGGAAGCGACGCTGTGGCACGAGCTGGCGCACGTCGTCACGCTGCAGATGTCGAATCAGCGCATCCCGCGGTGGCTCACGGAGGGCATCTCCGAGTACGAAGAGAAGCGCGCCCGGCCTGAATGGCGCCGCGACATGGACATGGCATTCGCAGGCATGCTCAACCGCGGCGAGGCGATCAAGTTGCGCGACCTGAATGCCGCGTTTCAGAATCCCAAGCTCATCTCGTGGGCGTACTTCGAGGGCTCGCTCATCGTCGACCACCTGATGGAGACCTACGGCCAGGCGGCCGTCAACAAGCTGGTGCGTGTGTACGCGCAGGGCCTCGACACGGACGCCGCGTTGAAGGCGACGGTCAACACCGATTTCGCGGGGATGCAGGCCGAGTTCGACAAGTTTCTGGACCGCCGGTTCGGCGCGCTTCAGAAAGCGATGACCGTGCCGGCCGATACGGAGCTGCTGAAGCTGCCGCTGCCGGATCTGCGCATCCTCGCGGCGGCCAACCCGGGCAGTTACCCGGTGCAGTTTGTCTTCGGCCGCGCGCTGCGGAAGGCGGGGCAGATCGACGAGGCGATTCAGGCGTTCGAGCGCGCGGCGACGCTCGTGCCGACCGCCACCGGCGCCGACAGCCCGCACGCGCAACTGGCCGAGATTGCGAACGAGCGCAAGGATCGGCCGCGGGCGATCGCGGAGCTGACGGCGCTCGTCGCGGCGGATTTCAACAACATCGAAGCGGCGCGCGACCTAGCCGGGCTGCTCCGTCAGGAGAAGGTCACCGACCCGGCGCGGCTGGGCCCGGTGTACCAGCGCATCGCGGCGATCGATCCGTTCGACGGCGACGCGCACGCGACGCTCGGCCGGCTCGCGATGCAGCGGGACGACGCCGATGCCGCCGCGCGCGAGTTCCGGGTCGTCGTCTCGCTCGCGCCGGTCGATCGCGCGCTGGCGCTGACCGACCTGGCTGCGAGTTATTTCAAGGGCGGCAAGCGCGCGGAGGCCAAGAAACAGGTGCTGGCGGCGCTCGAAGTCGCACCGACCTACGAGCGGGCGCAGGATCTGCTGCTGAAGATCGTCGGGGGCGATCGATGAAGCCCCGGCTGGCGGCGCTGCTGCTGGCGATCATGGCGCTCGTGCCGATGTTCCAGCCGCGCGCGGATGCGCAACTGCCGGCGGCGGCCGACGACCGCTACGCCGGACTGCAGTGGCGCTTCGTCCGGATTCGCTATCACTACACGGTCGAGGGCACGCGCAACCAGTACGATTTCGCCGGCGAGCCGTGGTACATCGATGCGCCGGCGGCGGAGCAGAACCTCTCGCGGCGCGTGAAGACGGCGACCGCCATTCAGGTCGAGGATCCGATCGTCATGACGCTCGACGATCCGCGGCTGTTTCAGTATCCGTGGATCTACATCGTCGAGCCGGGCTTCCTCCGCATGACCGACGGCGACGTGACGATCCTGCGCGAGTTCCTGCTGCGCGGCGGGTCCGTCTACTTCGACGATTTCCACGGGCCGTACGAATGGGACAACCTCGCGCGCGAGATGAAGAAGGTCTTTCCGGACCGCGAGATCGTCGAAGTGCCGAAAGACCATCCCGTGTTCAACTGCTTCTACAGGATCGACGGCTATCCGCAGGTCGCGGGCCTCGGCTCGTTCCTGTCCGGACGCTCCTGGGAAAAGGGCGGCGTCGTCCCCCACCTGCGCACGATTCTCGACGATCACGGGCGGCCCATGATGTTCATCAACTGGAACACGGACATGGGCGACGGCTGGGAGTGGTCCAACGCCGAGGAGTACCCCGGCTATCTCAAGTACACCGCGAGTGCGTACCGCATGGCGATCAACGAGATCACGTATGCGCTCACACATTAGGAGTGTCCCTTGGACGGAGTTGCATCGGCGGCCGCGGCGGCGGAGAGTGTGGAAAAGGTCGCCGCGGGCCGCGAACGGATTCTCACCGAGCTGCGCAAGGTCATCGTCGGGCAGGACGAGGTCGTCGAACAGGTCCTCATCGCGCTGTTCACGGGCGGCCACTGCCTGATCACGGGCGTCCCGGGCCTGGCGAAGACGCTGCTCATCAAGACGCTCGCCGACATACTCGATCTCGACTTCAAGCGGATCCAGTTCACGCCGGACCTGATGCCGTCGGACATCACCGGCACGGAGATCCTCGACGAGGAACAGGGGACACGGCGCCTGCGCTTCGTGAAGGGCCCGATCTTCGCGCAGATCATCCTGGCCGACGAAATCAACCGGACGCCGCCCAAGACGCAGGCCGCGCTGCTCGAGGCGATGCAGGAATATCACGTCACGGCCGCGGGCCGGACGTACCCGCTCGAGCGGCCGTTCTTCGTGCTCGCGACGCAGAACCCGATCGAGCTCGAGGGCACGTATCCGTTGCCCGAAGCGCAGCTCGACCGCTTCATGTTCAACGTCGTCATCCGCTACTTGAATGAAGACGACGAGGTCACCGTCATCACGCAGACCACCGGCGCCGACCGGCCGGCGCCGCAGCGCGTGCTGAACGGTCCGGACATCATGTACTTTCAGGAGCTCACGCGTCAGGTCGTCGTCGCCGAGGAAATCGCGCGCTACACGGTGCGGCTCGTCGCCGCGTCGCGTCCGGGCCAGGAGGGCGTGCCGGATTTCGTCGACAAGTGGGTGAAGTGGGGCGCCGGACTGCGCGGATCGCAGGCACTGGTGCGCGGTGCGAAAGCCCGCGCGCTGATGCACGGCCGCTATCACATCTCGGTGAAGGACATTCAGGCGCTGGCCAAGCCGATGCTGCGCCACCGGATCATGACGAACTTCTATGCCGAGTCCGAGCGCATCACGTCGGATACGATCATCGACCGTCTGATCGAAACCGTCCCCGTGCCCAGGAGCGGGATGTAGACGTGCCCTGGACCGCGCACGATCGGCCGTTTCTCGACCCGGCGGTCGTGGCGCGCCTCGGGACGCTGGAGCTCAAGGCGCGGACGATCGTCGAGGGCTTCCTCTCGGGGCTGCACCGCAGTCCGTTCAAGGGCTTCAGCGTCGAGTTCGCCGAATACCGCCAGTACATGCCGGGCGACGATCTCTCCACGATCGACTGGAAGGTCTACGCCCGCAGCGACCGCTATTACGTCAAGAAGTTCGAGGAGGAGACCAACGTCGACTGCCACCTGATGCTCGACGTCAGCGGCTCGATGGAGTACGGCGGCCATCACGGCATGAACAAGTTCGAGTACGGCGCGTGCCTCGCGGCCTCGCTCGGCTACCTGATGAACCGGCAGCGCGACGCCGTCGGCCTGACCGCCTTCGACGAAAACATTGTCGCGATGCTGCCGGCGAGCTCGAGGCCCGGGAATCTGCGCGGCCTGCTCCTCACGCTCGACCGCCTGAAGCCGGGCCGCCAGACCAACGTGTCGAAGCCGCTCCATCAGCTCGCGGGCTCGCTGACCAGGCGCGGCATGATCGTCCTGATCTCCGACCTGCTCGACGATGCCGACGCCGTCATTCAGGGACTGAAGCATTTTCAGTTCCGCGGGAGCGACGTGCTGGTGTTCCACGTGCTGGATCCCGACGAGATCGACTTTCCGTTCGAACGCGCCACGCGGTTCGAGGATCTCGAGACCCGCGAGGAGATCATGGCCGTGCCTGGCGCCGTCCGGGATCACTACAGAAAGACGGTCGACACGCTCATCGAGCGGTACCGGCGCGAACTCGGCGCCAGCGGGATCGATTACCAGCTGCTCAATACGAAAGACCCGCTGGAGCTGGCGCTCCTGTCGTACCTCTCGATGCGCTCGAGGGTGATGTAGGACGTGCTGTCCTTCCTGGCACCGTGGTTCCTGGCCGGCTTGGCCGCAGCAGCGGTTCCGGTCGTGCTGCACCTCCTGAAGCGGGAGCCCGAACCGCGCGTCCGATTTGCGGCGGTGCGGTGGCTCAAGCAGGCGCCGATCGAACACACAGAGAAGCGCCACCTGCGCGAATTGCTCCTGCTCGCGCTGCGCATGGCGGTCCTGGCGCTGCTCGCGCTGGCGTTCGCGCGCCCGTTCGTCCCGGCCGGCGCGGCCGCCGGCGCGTCCGCTGTCACCATGATCGCGATCGACACGTCGTACAGCATGTCCGCGCCCGGCCGCATCGAGCGCGCCCGGCAGCTCGCGAAGGACGCGCTGGCGCGCGTGCCGGCCGGCGATCTCGCCGGTCTCGTCGCATTTGCCGATGACGCGGAGATTCTGATGACGCCCGGCACCGACCGGGTGTTGACCGCCGCGACGATCGATCGCGTACAGGCTGGCTTCGGCGCGACCCGGTACCGCGCGGCGTTGTCGGCGGCGTCGCAGCACCTGACCGGCGGCCGCGGCACCATCGTCGTCGTCACGGACTTGCAGGAAAGCGGCTGGGATGCCGGCGATCGCGCGTCGGTTCCCGCGGGCGCGACGATCGACGTCGCCGACGTCGGCGCCGCGCCGCCGAATCTGGCGGTGACGGACGTGCGGACGCTCGCCGATCGCGTGGTCGCGACGATCCGCAACGCCGGACCGCGAGCCCGGGACGC
>Ga0315281_10005560_pt1 | contig 18023 bp, 20 predicted proteins | sample YL17G07_0_MG_FD_204540 | JGI IMG/M metagenome (GOLD analysis project Ga0315281, IMG submission 204540) | Sediment microbial communities from Yellowstone Lake, YNP, Wyoming, USA - YL17G07_0 | ecosystem: Environmental > Aquatic > Freshwater > Lake > Sediment | place: USA: Wyoming | collected...
ATTGGCGCGGTAGGACCGAGCGCGTCAAGCAACGATCTTTGACCAATCAGGTTTTGCTTCCACATTGAGACGTAGCGCTCGAGATGGGGATTGAAATATGGGTCATTGTCAAGTTTGTCACGCCAACGCGCACCGATTTTTGCCACTTCAAAGGTTTGCAGACGTGGTGATCGTGTTTGCGACTCAAAATGAAAGAATTGGGCATGGGGGGTGAAGACCACGCGGTATCCGAGTTCTTGCACCTTTAGTCCGAAGTCGACATCGTTGTAATTGCTTGGAAAATCCGTGCACAACCCACCGACTTCATTGAATACGCTGCGTCGAATCAGAGCGCACGCGGCGATGACACCCGAAACTTCCCGCTGGACACGCAGTAGGTGTTGGGCCCCGGTAAACGTGAGCGAGCGACTGCGGTAGAGGTCGTATGGAACGGGATTGAGAATATGGCCTGCGCTTTGAATGGTTCCATCCTCATACAACAACATTGGACCGACCATTGCAACACCTGGGTCAGCCAACATGCCGACCATCGTGTGTAATGCGTCCGGGGTAATTATTTCGGTGTCGTCGTTGAGCAACAACACCAATTCCGAATCACTGGCGACGACCCCCAGATTGACTTTTTCGGCAAAGTTAAATGGTCGTGAAAATTCGATGAATCGAATGTGTATGCCACCAGCAGAAGCGATTGCCTGTCGAGACTCAGCGGGCGTTGGAGCATCGGCAACCGCAATTATTTCAAAGTTCGTATAGGTCGAGCGCTTTAACAACGTTTCAATTGTGTGAGCGGCCAGCACCTTGGGCGTTCCATGAACCGATTCGATAGTCCCGCAAGTCGGAATAATGATGCTGATACTGGGGTCGTTGGCGATGCGTCGACGCACGCGCACTACGGGCAGGTATTCATCGGCTTCACATTCGGCGTTGATACCAGTGCGCAGACAATGTTGACGAACCGCCTCTAACGAACAAGTTGGCTGCAGATGTTCATGGTCAGAGGAATACAACAGTTCGGCGATTCGCACCGGTGATACAGCGAGTTCTCCGAGTCGAAGCGCACGATCATGGGCGTGGGCAACAGCGAGTACATCCACGCCACCGGATTGGTTCACGAGATCGATCGGTGCGACGAGCAATTCGCCCACGTAACAGTGCGAACGAAGGCGTTCGGGTGACCAGCCCGGGCGACGGACTTCAGTTGGTTCGTCCCATCTACCGACTGAGCCATGTGTCGAGTCACCGTAGAGAAGATCGTGGTGAGGATTACTGGCAAGGAACTCACTAAGCACATCAAGTGTCTTTGGCAAAAGCGAATCACCGGCGCGCATGAAAATGATGTGACCGTCGGCTTCCGAAGACTGTGTGATTTGAACATGACGGGCACGCAATCGCTTCGGACGCACCGCCGATGCGTGATCCGAGGTGACACCAATGATGACGAGTGATAGTGGGGACTGCTCTGTTCCGGATAGCGATCTCAATGTTCGTTTGATCTCACCACGGTTTGCGGCATGAGCATCGATGGCGATGGTGAAATTATTCATCGAGCTAATTTCTTGATCAGGTACCGAAGCGATTTGGGTAAATGTCGATAAGTAAATCGGATTGGCCGCAGCCACGGCTGATGAACCCAGTCGATCTGAAAACTGGCTTGGGATTCCTTAGCAAAACTGTCGCGGAAGTGATAGCCATCCATCGAGGTAGAGCGACCGTAAATGTCACGAACCCGTTGCTCGGCACGCGCACCAATTTCGGCGTCGCGACCGGCGAGTTCGGATAGTGCTTTCTCGCGTTGGGCAACTACGGAATCGTCAACCGGTCGAAACTCTCCGTTTGACATGTTCTGAAGCCTAATGAGCTATGAGACAGCTAGATCATCATGTTGAGATTCTGCGCAATTCGCAGCGCAAGCTCTTGGTCTCCGGTAGCCGACCAATGTGTTGCAGCTGCCTCAGAAGTAGTTCGACCGGTAGCAAGTGCAACAAAGGTGTTGCTGTCGATTGAAAATGATGTTCGAACATTTATTGGCGATGAATCTACGACTGCGGCGCGACCATTGAGCACGGTGATAAATAATGAACGATTTACCGGACCTGTTATCCGGAAATTTACGGTTTCGCCTTCCGGTGTTGCGGATCGCTTTCCGATCACCATCGGCAATGTACCCAATAGACGATCGATGGTACTTTGTGCCGCTGGACCCGACTCATTCCCGGGCATAGTTAGTGCTCGGCGAATGTCTTGTTCGTGTATCCAACAATCCAACACTCGCAAAAGTAAAAAATCGGCGACGGTCCCTGGGCCAAGGGGAGTTCTGGCTGAAGTTGAGAAGTACGACTCTTCGGCGGAGCGCAGAACTGCGGTTCGGCGGGTGACGATATCGCTCCACTCACTGAGAACTTGCGCGCCTGTGAGTGAGCGACGGGAATCAACCTCGTGTTCATTCGCTTCGCCTATCGGATTTTTGACGTAGTCGTATCGCCCAGAACGGTGCGCGGTCGGTTCCATACCCATCATCCCACGCTCGATTCCAATCAGGTGAGAGATGATGTCCTGCACCGACCAACCCGGGCACGCGGTCGGAGTCTTCCATTGAGTTTCGGTTAGCGGTTCACACAGTTCACCAATGGAGGACCATGTGGCGAAAAGTTCGTTGAGGGTATTGGCTGGGATCATGAACAACCTCTTCTTATTAGTTATGGCACTGGATTCTCGACGGTCTTCCATTGACGTGCCGCTAAATAGGGCTTAAACACCTCGGCGATATAATCGCGATCGGATTTTATTTTGGGCGTTTTTATTTCATACAAACCAGGGAATAAACTATATGCAATCGTGAGATCCCATAACCTGAGTGCTTCGTCGCCCATCGGTGCCGGTACCATAACTGGGCCAAACATGGCACGGTTGTTTGGGAAAACCAAGATTGGAACTCCAAAACCTGCGTATTCATTAACCGCGCGCTCGTGATCGGCGCGAACTTCATCGTGAGTAGTGGGGTCGGCAAGGGCTTCATCCCATGCGGTTGCTGGCGCATTGATACGGCCGAGCATTTCAACGGCAACTTCTCGGTCATATGGTCTCCGTCCGTCAATATGTAGAGCCTGACCGATGGCCCCATACCAGTCGTCGCACAATTTCATACTCATTCGGCGCAACCATGCTCCTACGCGCATCGGGGTCCAGCCATAGGAAAGTTCACGCTCCCACGGATGCTTCTTACCTTCAACACGGTTGATTTCTTCGAGGCTGAAGAATTTCCATGAAATATCCAGCTCATTAATCCGTCGCACCTCGCGAATCCATACCGAGGTTTGATAAGCCCATGGACACATTGGGTCAAAGTAAAAATCGATGTGCTGGATAGTCATCAAGGAACCCTTTCTGCGGCTTCCAATTTAGATCGTGAAAGTAATGTATGGCGTGACGGCTAGATTCGTCTCATGGATCGGCCCTCTCGCTTCGCCCACACTCGATTTTTGGGTGATAAAAGAACGCAGTTGGTGTACGACCTTGATAATTGGACCGATGCGGCCATAATTACTGACATCGTGGCCAATGACGTTGGCTTGAGTTTTGGACCCGATTCTCTCCCTGAAGCCCGTAATCGCGGATATACCCTGGCACGCCAAGGTAAAACACGTCGGCACCGCAAGCCGCGCTCCTAGATCGGCTCGAACGAGTGAATAGCACCTTTCTTTCGGGCGAATTGAATCTCGCCAGTTATCTCGTGCAGCCCCAAGGGAAACCAGGTGCTTTGCCAGCAATGGTGTTGTGTCACGGATATCCGAGCGGTGGTATTGACGCTCGTCAGTCGGCGGGGTCGTTTCCTGAATTGTGTGATCGAGTTGCAAATGAACTTGGCTGGATCGCCATGACTTTTACATTTCGTGGATGCGCAACGAGTGAAGGTGACTTTTCGATGCAAGGTTGGGTGGATGATTTGCGTGGCGCAATCACCCATGTAGTGGCTGAAACTTCGCCGAGTGGTGTTTGGCTCGTCGGCAACAACACAGGTGGTTCGCTGGCATTATGTGTGGCGGCAGATGATCCGCGAGTTAGTGGGTGCGCTTTGCTTGGGGCTCGCGCCGACTTTGACGACTGGGCCGATCATCCTCGACGGTTTCTTGAGCACTCGCGTGAGATTGGAACCATTCATCACCCAGGGTTTCCGCCGTCGGCAGATGAATGGGCACGCGAACTACGACGTTTTCGTCCTACTGAAGCCGCTAAACGACTTGCTCCGCGTCCGTTGTTGTTGATGCATGGAGACGATGATGAAATTGTGCCAACGGCCGACTCGCGGGTGCTGGCACAAGCCCACGGCAGCGCCGAACTTCAGATCATCGGCGGTGCCGGTCACAGATTGCGTCACGATCCGCGGGCGATGGCGGTATTGCTGGGATGGCTGGATCGTCAACGTACTAGCGCTGCGGCGTGATCGCCGACTTGCGGTGCCAGTTCCAAGCGCTGGTGATGATGTCTCGCAGGTCGTGGGTTGATTTCCAACCGAGGACTTCTTGAACGAGTGCCGGATTGGCATATCCCGAAGCTGGATCGCCGGGGCGTCGTCCAACAATGTTGTAAGGAACTCTTTGACCACTGACCGATTCAGCCATGGCAATGACATCCAAAACAGAGTGTCCAATTCCGGTGCCGACATTGCAGACAAGAGTCGAACCACCATTGGCTAAATATTCCAACGCCTTGATGTGTGCGTCGGCCAGATCTTCGACGTGGATGTAGTCACGAATGCAAGTTCCATCCGGTGTGGGGTAGTCATTGCCGTTTAGAGAGAGGTTGCCACTGTGGCCAAGCAGGGTCTTCATGATTAACGGCACGAGATTTTGTGACATCGACCAGTCTTCGCCGATACTTGCATCGGAACTTGCGCCAGCCGCATTGAAATAACGCATGCTCACCGAGCGCAAGCCAATTTCGTTACACGAGGCAAGAAATTTTTCGACAACGACTTTCGTCTCCGCGTACACACTCTCGGGATGCAACGGCGCATCTTCCGAAATCGGCACAGATGAAGGAGTTCCGTAGACGCCGGCCGATGAAGAAAATACGAGCCGATCGACACCATTGGATAGGAGCGCTCGCACAAGAGCGATTGACCCAGACACATTGTTGTTGTAGTAGCGAAGTGGTTGCTCCATCGATTCGCCGACCGCTTTGTAGGCGGCAAAATGAATAACTTCACTGATGTCGTGCTTGCGACATATTTTGTCGATTAGGCGACCATCAGCGATATCGCCTTCAAAAAGTGGAATATCAACTAAACGCGCTTTGTCGCCAAATTCCAGCGAATCCAGAACAACGACATCATGATCTTGTTCGACGAGCAGTCGAACGGTGTGGGAACCGATATAGCCCGCGCCGCCAGTGACAAGAACGGTCATTGAAACAACCTATTTACGCGGGCGATCTTGTTTATCGACGTTGGCCGCCTTTTGCATTTTCTTGTATCCCCGTACTTTCAGCAGCGTGTCGGGCGACTTGATGTCGGCAACCGACCGTGGTTGGCTGTCGCTGAATGCTCCGGCAACTTTTTTCCAGCCATTTGGGCGAACCCCGAAGCGTTTTCCGAGCAGGGCCACAAAAATTTGTGCCTTTTCCTCGCCGAAGCCGGGAAGTGCGCGCAATCTCCGGACGAGTTCCTTGGCATCATCTACACCAGCCCAAATGTTGGCGCCTTTCCCTTTATAAGTCGAGGTGATAATTACGCACATGGCATGAATACGTTGGGCCATTGAGTTAGGAAATCGATGAACGGCCGGCTTTTCGCGGCAGATTGAAACGAAGTCGTCAACATCCATATTGGCGATGCGTTTCGCGTCAATATGTCCAAGGCGTTCGCGAATGGTATTCGGACCGGTGAATGCCCATTGCATCGGTATTTGTTGATCCAACAACATACCGATAAGCAACGCGGTGCCGTCGCGGTTGAGTAGTGCATCGGCCGAAGCAATGCCGGTGATGTAAAAATCGCTCTTTGTGGTAGGTGGCATAGGTTCAGTTTCTCTTAGGCGTATAGCGGGTTGAGTGCGTCCGGATTCACTCCGTAGCGGACGATTGCATCTTGGACGACTTCATGCTTGATGGCACCTGCTTGACTGAGTTCGTAAAGAACCGCCACGACGAGATTTGGCATGTCCACTTCGAAGTGTCGACGCAGTGCTTCGCGAGTGTCGCTTCGACCCATTCCGTCGGTGCCCAATGGGGTGAAGGAGCGATGGGGTATGAAGCGGGCGACTTGCTCGGGAACCATGCGCATGAAGTCGGTAACCGCGACAATCGGACCGGTACCGCCATCGAGTAGTCGGGTGACAAGAGCCTGTCGTGGTGATGCCCCGGGATGCAAGCGGTTCCACCGTTCGATTTCAAGTGCTTCTTCGCGTAATGCTTTGTACGAAGTGGCCGACCACAAATCAACGCCTACGTCGTAACGTTCCAGCAACTCGCTGGCTGCAAGTTGTGCCGCGCCGTGAGCCGACCCAGAAAATAATATTGTGGCGCGGTGCTTGCCACCTTCAGACTCGCGCCATTTGTATAGCCCCTGCATGACCTCGGCTTCGATGGTTGTAGACGTGCCCTGGGCCGGCATCGGATAGTTTTCGTTGTACAGGGCGAGGTAAAAGAAAATGTCCTCAGGTTTATCGCCGTACATTCGATTAATTCCCTGCCGAACAATGGTCGCCACTTCGTAAGCGAACGATGGGTCATAGGCCTGACATGCCGGCACCGTACTTGCGAGTAGCAAACTGTGTCCGTCTTGATGCTGAAGACCTTCGCCCATCAGCGTGGTGCGACCAGCGGTCGCGCCGAGCAAGAATCCACGAGTTCGAGCATCGGCTGCTTGCCAAATGAGATCACCGACACGTTGGAAGCCAAACATTGAGTAGAAGGTATAGAACGGAACCATCGGCACACCGCGCGTGGCGTAACTCGTCCCGGCAGCAATGAAACTGGCCATACTCCCGGCTTCGGTAATGCCTTCCTCAAGAATCTGACCCGATGTGGATTCGGCATAACTCAACAACAGGGCATGATCCACCGGTTCATATTTTTGACCCTGTGAGGCATAGATCTTGAGTTCACGAAACAATGAATCCATACCGAATGTGCGCGCTTCATCGGGGATGATCGGCACCACCCGTTCTCCGAATCCTTTATCGCGAGCCAAGTTGCGAAGCAAACGAGTGAATCCCATCGTTGTACTAACTGCTTGCTTACCGCTACCCAAAGTGAATTCCTTAAAGACCTCTGGGCTTGGCAGGAGCAAGGGTTTGCGAACCACGGTTGTCCGCTTGGGAATGCTTCCACCGAGAGCGCGCCGACGTTCCATCATGTATTGGTATTCGATGCTGTCAATGGGTGGTCGACAATACGGTGGATTGTCACCGCTGAGTGCACTATCGGGTATTTCATCCTCTAAATGCAAGATATTGCGTAACGCCAACAATTGGTCGTCGGTCATCTTCTTGATTTGATGTGTGGCATTGCGGCCTTCGATGTCGTGACCAAGTGTCCAGCCCTTTACGGTCTTGCACAAAATTGCGGTCGGGCGACCCGAGCCCGCGTTTTCCGTGGCGGCACGAAACGCGGCGTACAACTTGTGGTTGTCGTGACCGCCGCGCGGCAATATTCGGAGCTCGTCGTCGGTAAGGTGTGAAACCAATTCGCGAAGTCGTGGGTCTGGACCGAAAAAGTTTTCGCGAATGTAGTTCCCGTCTTCGATGATATAGCGCTGAAACTCGCCATCCAGAGTTGTGTTCATCTTGTTGAGCAACGCCCCCGAAGTGTCGCGAGCAAGCAGTTCATCCCACTTTGAACCCCATATCACCTTGATCACGTTCCAGCCTGCCCCACGAAAAACTGCTTCAAGTTCTTGAATAATTTTGCCGTTACCGCGCACCGGACCGTCTAGCCGCTGCAAATTGCAATTGACCACAAATGTGAGATTGTCGAGTTGCTCTCGTGCGGCGAGTGAAATTGATCCAAGAGTCTCGGGTTCGTCGCATTCGCCGTCACCTAAGAAAGCCCACACACGGCTATTCGATGTGTCGTCGAGTTGACGATTCTGTAAATAACGATTGAAGCGGGCGTGGTATAGCGCGGTGAGTGGGCCAAGTCCCATCGAGACTGTCGGAAATTCCCAAAACTCAGGCATCAGACGCGGATGCGGATAGCTGGAAAGGCCACGACCGTTTCTTCCGATTTCACGGCGAAAGTGATTTAGGTCGTCTTCGTCGAGTCGGCGTTCAATGAATGCACGCGCATAAATGCCAGGTGCGGCGTGACCTTGAAAGTAGACATGGTCGCCTGGGGTTCCGTTGTCCTTGCCGCGGAAGAAATGGTTGAAACCGACTTCGTACAAAGTCGCCGACGACGCAAATGTGGAGAGATGCCCACCAATGCCTTCGGCATTGGTGTTGGCACGTACAACCATGATGGCGGCATTCCAGCGGATGTAGGCCCGAATGCGGCGCTCAATGTGCTCGTCACCCGGAAACCACGGTTCTTGCTCATATGGAATGCTATTTACGTACGGCGTGGAAACTGTGGCGGGAAAACTTACCTGCGATTCGCGGGCACGCTCGAGCAGGCGTGATAGCAAATAGCGGGCCCGAGTCTTGCCTTGAATATCGACAACTGCATCTAGTGAATCGAGCCATTCGCTTGTCTCGCCCGGGTCATTGTCGGGTAATTGATGCATTGAGCCATCAAAGATCATGTGTCCATTCTCGCAGATATATCCGCGAGTACCTACGCGAGGTGCCGTGATGAGCAAGTATCTATGGCGTGATAGTGATCTATACCGACGGTGCTTGCTCCGGAAATCCGGGCCCGGGCGGTTGGGCGTGGGCAACGGCTCCGACCGGAGTGCCTTCCCAAACAGGAGGTGAATCGCACACCACGAATCAGCGAATGGAAGTTTCGGCGGCACTTTTTGCGCTACGTGCCCATCATGACGTCTCTGGTCCAATTGAGATCAGGTCCGATTCCACCTATGTCGTGCATTGTTTTCGTGATCAGTGGTGGAAGGGTTGGCAGATGAGGGGATGGAAGAATTCTCAACGCAAACCCATTGCCAACCGCGATCTTTGGGAACCGTTCATTGATTTGGTGATCGCTCGAGGTGATGTGAATTTCACCTGGGTCAAGGCTCATAGTGGAGAGCCAATGAATGAATTGGTGGATGCACTTGCCGTAGCGGCCTCGCTTGGCTTCGCCTGATTTCCGTAACTTGGAATAGTGTTTGCGCTCATGGATATCAACGGCGCAAGTGCAATCGTCACGGGTGGAGCATCGGGTATCGGGGCGGCAACCGCACGCCTGTTAGCCAATCGAGGTGCCAAGGTTGTTGTCGCCGATTTGCAGGAAGACAAGGGTCGGCAACTGGCCAAGGAAATCGGTGGCGCGTTTTGCAAAGTTGATGTCACCAACACCCAAGACATTATTAATGCCGCAGAGATGGCCAAGTCGATGGGTCCGGTTCGAGTACTTGTGAACTCGGCTGGCATTGGTTGGGCACAACGCACGGTTGGCAAAGACGGCTCATATGACTCGGCCGCAAATCTTGACGCATTCAAAAAGGTGATCGCCATCAATTTGATCGGATCATTTGACTGCATTCGCATAATTGGTACGGCGATGTCATTGAATGAGCCACTTGCCAATGGCGAGCGTGGAGCAATCGTGAACATAGCTTCTGTGGCGGCTTTCGACGGCCAGATCGGACAGGCTTCCTATTCGGCATCTAAAGGCGGAGTCGTAGGAATGACGTTGCCAATTGCCCGCGATCTTGCCGCAATCGGAGTACGTGTGAACACCGTGGCACCCGGTCTGATTGATACGCCAATCTACGGCGAGGGTGATCGCAGTGAAGAGTTCAAGACAAACCTGCAAAAGGGCGTCCTGTTTCCCCAGCGACTTGGTTATCCGGAAGAACTCGCTTCGATGGTTCTCGAATGCATTACCAACAGTTACATGAATGCCGAGACGATTCGCGTTGATGGCGGCATTCGCATGCAACCCAAGTGATGTACTAAGCGCAGCGTGGCAATGACCCGCGTTCAACATCAACATCCATTTACTCCATACGACGAGTTGCCGGTTGTGGACATGGCTGGCTTCGCGCCAATGCCACCCGTAGATGACATTTTGCCGCGCGCAATGTACGACGAGTTTCGTCATCGGCTCGGCACCCGTTCACTTGATCTCGCCCAATGGTTGACACCAGACGCCGAGACCGCACCGACGATTGAAATGAAACGACGGCTGATCGAGAACCGCCGAGATGAAGTCGTGGCACTTTACGAAGGTGGCGCAGCAGCCGCTCAAGAGGCGGCCGAACTTGTTGCCCAGTGGACGGGTGTTGCGCTCAGACATTCGGGCATTGATGCTCTTGTGGATGCGGCATTAATGGTGGCAGACGACCTGACTGTGCTTGAACCGCGAAGCACAAGCGGCGGCGAAGAATTATTGTTTGTCGCCGGAGTGGCGTGTTCACCGAGTCGTTGGAAACTCGCCGACAAAATGGGCAAGAACATGATGCAAGTACACGCACCGGTTTCGAAATTCGCCGAGCATATTGGCGCGGCCGTGGATACGACACTGCAGCGGCTCACTGTCGATCGCCCTTTTTGGCGCTCCAATTGGACGCTTGAGGACCATCCGGCATTATTTCAACCGGAACTGCCCGTTGCGACGCTAGTGGATGACGTATCCCAACTATGGATTCGAATTGAACGGGAAACCTTGCGTCGGTTACCGCATACCGGTGGAGTCTTGTTCACTATTCGAGGGTTTCAGCAACCGCTTGGGGATTACGTGAGTCGCGGTGCTGAACATGTGGAGGCATTGCGAGCCCTCATTGAACGACTTCCTGATGACCTGGCTCGATACAAGTCGGTTCTTCCGTATCGTGAACTCATACTTGACTGGCTTGCAAAACGGCTGTAATCAAGTTGTGTAATCGGCATTGATGCGCACGTAACCGGCAGTGAGGTCACAGCCCCACACCGTCGCCGACGCAATGCCGATATTCAGAGCCACGTGGATGCGTACTTCTGCGCCGCGCATGTAGGCACTTAAGGCGGCGAGTCCGGCGTCACCCACCCGAGTGGGGTACACCTCTTGAGTCCCAAAACGAATCACAACCGTATTCTGATTGATATCTAGGTATTGACTGCATTTGCCAATCGCCATCGCAACGCGTCCCCAATTTGGGTCTGCTCCATGCACGGCGGTTTTCACTAAGGGCGAGTTGACGATTGACTTAGCAACAGTTTTGGCCTGCTCGTGGTCGCGGGCCGTATCGACATGTACCTCGATGAGTTTTTCTGCACCTTCGCCATCTCGGGCCACTTGTTTAGTTAGTGATAACGCCACTTCATACAGTGCATGCTCGAATGCGTCAAGGTCAACTACCCCAGATACTCCACTGGCGAAAATAAGTGCCGTATCACTTGTTGAGGTATCGGAATCCACCGAGACGCAGTTAAACGTGTGTTCGATGACTCGACGAAAAATGCGGTCGAGATCCGGTGAAGAAATATCAGCGTCGGTAAATATCAGCGTGATTAATGTGGCCATATTCGGTTCAATCATTCCGACACCTTTGGCAACACCTACCACACGTGCCTTTGAGCCGACTACCGGGGATTGGGCAACTTTCGGCACGGTATCGGTGGTCATGATTCCCCGCGCCACCTCGTCAGCCGATGTTCCCTTCGGCGACCTCGGCAATGTGACGAGGCCGGCACGTATTTTGTCCATCGGATAATGACGCCCAATTACTCCGGTGGACGCAATGAGAATGTCAGCAACATCGCATGACAACGCGGTGGCGACACCTGCTACCACTTCACGGGCGTTTTCCATTCCGATATCGCCGGTGGCAACATTGGCGTTTTTAGAAATCACTACTACAGCGCGCGCCGAATGGTCGGCCACATTTTCGCGACTTACGATCACGCTTGGACCCGCAAATCGACTTTGGGTAAACACTCCCGCTGCCGCACACACCGAGTCGGCAATCACAATCGTGAAATCGGTGGTGGTGTCCTTGATGCCGATGTTAGTCACATGTTCATGAAAACCCCGGGGCAGTTCAACGCTCATTGCTGTGAAGAAAAGTGCTTTTCCAAGTTCTCGAGCGTGTTGCGCATCGCCTTTTCATTCTTCGGAACGGCTCCCATTACTTTCAGCAACAGTTTTGAACGCGAGTGCGCGTAATCAAACTGCTCGGTTACCTTGGTACCTCCGGCTACGGGTTCAAGGATATAACGCCAAATATGGCCGCCATAATGGCGCCAGGCAATTTGTTTCCCCTCAGTGAACTCGACAACTTTGTTGGTGATCTTGTACGGGATACCAAGTTTCATGTCCATACCAAATTTTGTGCCAAGGCTAAGTCGGGTCGGCACAGAACCTTGAGTTTTGCGTACCGTGCCCGAACCATCAATGACAGGATGCTGGCGTGGGTCGGCGAGAAGGTTAAAAATCGCCTCGGGCGTGGCGTGAACAATTTGGTCAACACTGACAATCTCTGTTCTGGTCATTCCCCAAATCTAGAGCAGCAAACCTGAAAAGGTTCATTTGTTGAGTAGCGAACGCAACGCCTCTTCGAGGTGATCGTGCGAGAACGTAAACCCATTGGCGATGAGCACAGATGGAATCACCCGTTGTCCGGTGAACAGTAGCGAATCGGCGAGTTCACGTCCGAGTAACAACTTCGGGCCAAATGAGGGGATCGGTAGCAGCGCTGGGCGATGCAAAACGCGGGCAAGTGTTGTCGTGAACTCGGCATTGGTGACCGGATTTGGGGCCGTGAGATTTACGGCACCCCAAATTTGCGCCGTTAGCAGAAACTCAATGGCGCGAACTTCGTCATCAAGGGTGATCCAACTTTGCCATTGCTTACCACCACCGAATTTACCGCCGAGGCCAAATTTGAATAGTGGCAGTTGCTTCTTGAGGGCGCCACCCTTGGGAGTGAGCACGATTCCGGTGCGCAAAAACACAGTGCGGATGCCAGCCTGTATGGCCGGTGTTGCTGCAGATTCCCACTGTTTGCAAACATCGGCAAGAAATAACTTGCCAAGGGTGCTTGTCTCATCCAGTGGCGCATCATCGCGACCTCCATAGATTCCGATTGCTGAACCTGATAGAAACACCGCAGGTTTTCTATTCAACGAGGCAATGGTTCGAGCCAAGAGATTGGTCGACATGGTGCGACTCTCAAGGATTTCCTTTTTATATGAGTTAGTCCAACGTTTGTCGCCGATGCCTGCTCCCGAGAGATGAATGACGGCGTCAACACCTTCGATGTCGGCTGGATTCAGCTGTCCAAGTGCAGTATTCCACGAGACTTCATTGATTCGGGCTGACCGACGCACAAGTCGAGTTATGCGATGACCTAGGAGTTCAAGATGCGCGCTTAGTTGCGTGCCGATAAGACCACTCGCACCCGAAACGAGGATGTTCATATGTCTCAGATTACGAGAACTATGGGATAACGATTGGCACCGATGTCACCACCGTGTTTGGTCTAAACAACAGGCGAGTCTTGATCGCAAGCGCAGATTGGTTATGTAACCACTGCGAACGAATGCTTGTAACGAACTCGGGGATTACGACGGTGATGAGATCGTCACTGTCCTCATCGTCGAGTTCATTGATTCGCCGCAAAATTGGCTCGGTCAGATCACGGAACTCGGATGTCACCATGTCAAGTTCAACATCAAGTTTGTATTCTGCCCACTGTTCCATGAGCTTCACACCGTCCTCAGGTGTTTGGATGACCGAAAGCGCGATGAGTCGGTCGGGCCGCAGACTTTGGGCGTATTTGAGTGCTTGTAACACTCCTTGATTCACGGATTCAACAAGCACAATGACGAAGTGAGTGTGAAATGGCGCCGTATACGAGGTATCGGCTTTCAGGAATGATTTGATTCGTTTGTAATGTCGATTGATCGAAATAAAACAAAACACAAGCAGAGGTATGAGGACGGCAGGAATCCACGCGCCATCAGCAAATTTAACGACTACAACAATTCCGGCGACAAACGCGGTGGTAATTGCACCGAGAAGGGAAAAGAATGCACGAACCGCCCAGCCGGGTTCTTTGAGTCTGCGATGGCGAACGAACATTCCGGATTGACTCAGCGTGAAGCCGGTAAAGACTCCAACCGCATATAGCGGAATCAGTGCGTTTACCAATCCTCCAAAGGAAAAGACGAGCAGCGAGGCAACGAATCCGAGGAAAATTATTCCATTTGAAAATACCAAGCGATCACCACGATTCATAAATTGTCGCGGAAGAAAGCTGTCTCTAGCAATGAATGATGAAAGTCGTGGAAAGTCGGCGTACGCGGTATTAGCCGCCAAAATCAAGATTGCAAATGTTGCAAACTGAGTGATAAAAAAGAAAGCATTTCGACCACCATAGACATGTTCAGCCATCTGAGCGAGAACGGTGTCTTTGATCAGGCCCTTTTCGTCCTTGAGCGGTTGTAAGTGTTGCGCCAAAACGCTCAGGCCGAAGAAACTAGTTCCGAGGATGGCGGCCATCCACGCAAGGGTTGTTGCCGCATTGCGAGGCTCAGGTTTCTTGAACGCAGGTACACCATCTGATACCGCTTCGATTCCTGTCAACGCAACTGCGCCAGAAGAAAATGCCTTGAGGAAAAAAAACAAGGTGACCGCGTTATGGCCGTCGAGCAATTCTTTGGCGGCTTGGCCATCGTGTGCGATTGGACCGAGATCACGGAAGAACACCTTGAACAGTCCGACTCCAATGAGAGAGAACAAACTTATTATGTAGAGATACGTGGGAGGTGCAAATAACGCACCGGATTCTTTGAGTCCGCGTAAATTGGCGATCGTCAATAGGGCAATGAATCCGATGCACAGTTCAACTCGGTATGGGGCGAGTGAGTTGAAGGCCGAAATGATCGCAGCTACACCGGCGGCAACGGATACTGCAACCGTGAGGGTGTAGTCGATAAGCATGGATGCACCTGCGACTAGTGATGGATATGTTCCGAGATTGTCACGGGACACGATGTATGAGCCACCGCCAGTCGGGTAAGCGTAAATAGTCTGTCGGTAGCTACTAACAACGATGATGAGCAACAACACGACAAGAAGAGAAATTGGCACTAGTCGGCTATATGCCGTGACTCCAACGCCGGCCAAGGACAAAAAGACAATCAGAATCTCTTCGGTGGCATACGCAGTGGATGAAATCGCATCGCTGGCAAAGACAGGTAGCGCGACCTTCTTTGACAGACGTTGATGTGCGTCTTCGGTCGTGGCAATCGGCCTACCGATGAAAAACCGCTTTAGGGGGTTGGTTGACTGAGCCATGCGGTAGGTAAGCCTCGCACACGAAAGCCCCTCGAGGCGAACAATTCGCCTACGCTTAGGCACTGCGATATTGCCATCGTTTTCAACTTAAATAAGTAGAGGAGTCTGAGGTGCACGTTGTGATTGTCGGTTGTGGTCGGGTGGGCTCGTCGCTGGCGCGAGAGCTAGTCGCATCCGGTCACACAGTGGCGGTCATCGATCGCAAGCCCGAGGCCTTCGCTCGGCTAGGCGACGATTTCACCGGCCAAAAAATCGCTGGAATCGGATTTGACCACGACACGTTGATCCAGGCAGGCATTGAGCACGCCGATGCGCTTGCCGCCGTCACCAATGGCGACAACTCGAATATCTTGGTGGCCCGTGTGGCACGCGAAAAATTCGGCATTGAGCGGGTTGTGGCTCGAATTTACGACCCGAAGCGTGCCGCCATCTATGAGCGAGTTGGAATTGCCACAGTTGCAACCGTGAAATGGACGTCTGAACGAATCTTGCGCCGGATACTTCCCGACGCTCCGGCCGTTGAATGGACGGATCCAAGCGCCAAAGTGGTTGTAGTCGAACGCGATATGCCGGCTTCATTTGTTGGTAACCGCTTGTTATCAATCGATATTGATTTTGCGCGGGTAGTTGCTCTTCGCCGATTGGGAACGGCGGTTATTCCTAGTGCCGACACAATTGTGCAGCAAGGTGATGTCGCCTATGTCTCTGTTGAGCTCAGCCGACTGGCCGAATTTGATGCTCGACTAAACGCTGGCAACATCGTCCGAAAGGGCCACTAACTATGAAAGTCGTAATAGCGGGGGGTGGAAGTGTTGGTCGATTCACCGCCGAACAACTTGGTGCAGCGGGCCACGATATTACGATCATTGAAAATGATCGGGTAGTAACTCGTGAATACGGTTCGGCCGCGAATTCGGCTGGCATCCGATGGCTCTTAGGTGACGCATGTGATGTTGCCGTACTTGCAGATGCCGGAGTCCTTGATTCCGATGTCGTTGCCGCAGTCACTGGTGACGACGAAGATAACTTGGTGGTTTCGTTGCTTGCTAAACAGGAGTTTGGTGTTCCCCGCATCATCGCTCGTGTCAACAACCCAAAAAATTATTGGATGTTCAATGAAATGTGGGGTGTAGATGTATCAGTTTCGACGCCACACCTGATCACAAGTCTGGTCCAAGAGGCGGTTGCTGTGGGAAGTTTGGTTCGACTCATGCAACTCAAGGGGGGCAAGGCCGAACTTATTGAAGTAACGCTTGCACCGACTTCACCCGCGCTGGATAAGGCTCTTGTCGATTTATCGTTTCCGCGCAGTGCAACGGTTGTTGCCATCGTCAGAAATGAGCGGGTGATGGTGCCTAATCGGGACACGGTCTTGCGAGTTGGCGACGAAATCATGGCACTCATCACCGAAGATGCTGAAGAAGCCGTGAAGCGACTTCTCGTCGGTTAGGTCACGACCGAAATTAACCTGTCAAACTCCGTTTGCTGGCAAAAGCGTGTAGGCGGGATTGAGAAAGACATTTGTACCGTGGTCGGCAAAGGCAACTCCTTCGATGATCATGCTCTGACCGTGTTGGATCCCAGGGATGTGTCGCCGACCGCTAAAGATAACTGTGGCATCACCGGTGCCATCGTTGATCACGATTTCAATTGCCTGAATACCTGAGCGCGGCTTGATCCGCATGCGCTTGATTTCCCCACCGATTTTTACCTGCTTACGCGCCACGATAGTTCCGATTTTGGCCAGGTTGAAAACTTCAAAGCGGTCGACAAGTCGTTCAGCGTCGATTTCTCGATTGCCGACTTGGAGGCGCTTGCCTATGTCTCGGATTCCCATTTATGACTCGCTCAATTGTTGTAGATCCTTTTCCAACGATACTTGGTCGAGGGCTCCAATATGAGTAGTTACGTCGCCATTTTGTTTGATGAACACCCAAGCCGGCTGATACGGCACGCCAAATTGAGCAAAGATTTCCCCGTCATTGTCATTTATGTTGTCGAAGCTGATGTCGTGTCGCACAATGAAATCGTTCATTGCCTCGGCGCTCCCGTTCCAAGCAACGCCAATCACGGTGACTCCTTCCAGAAATTTGCGTTGTGCACTCTCGACCGAGGGTGCTTCAAAATTGCACGTGACTCAACCGGGTGCCCAAAACCACAAGGCAACTGGATGTTGGGCAAGTTGCTCGCCCAAGACGATTGGAGAACCGTCAATCAGAGACGCCGTGAAATCGATAGCCGAACTTGGCGCATCTGTTGCAACGGGCACGCTGTCACTCGCAGCACTACCGCACCCGGCAAAAATCAGCGATAGTCCAACTAATGCAACCACTCGGACGATAACAACGCCTCGCACGGCGATTCTCATGTCTAGAAGAGTACCGCAGTAAGAGATCCTAGGCCCATCTAGGCTCGTCAATCAATGAGTACCCGCAAGTTGATCTTTACCGCACTTTTTTGTGGCTTACTGATCATGGTCGCAGGTGGAGTCAAACTATTTCAAACAATTCGCGACGGAAACGAAGTGTCGCTACTAGCACTAGGCGAATCGGTCACCCTCGGTGACATGACGGTGCGCGTTGATGGCGTTCGTATTTCCGGCGATCGTACATTGGTGGACGTTGCACTTATCGGCGTGGAGG
>Ga0315281_10005561_pt1 | contig 18021 bp, 15 predicted proteins | sample YL17G07_0_MG_FD_204540 | JGI IMG/M metagenome (GOLD analysis project Ga0315281, IMG submission 204540) | Sediment microbial communities from Yellowstone Lake, YNP, Wyoming, USA - YL17G07_0 | ecosystem: Environmental > Aquatic > Freshwater > Lake > Sediment | place: USA: Wyoming | collected...
ACAACCTGGCCATAAAAGGCGCGGCTTGGAACCATCCGCCGGACGGCGGTTGGGGCGTGGTCACCTCGGCCATCGAACATTCGGCCGTCTTAAAAACCGTGTACCACCTCTCCCGAAACGGATACCGGTCGCACGTCGCCATGGCCGACGGGTTGGGGATGGTGGACGTGGAAGACGTGGCCGACGGCATGGACGACAAAACGGCGCTCGTGTCCGTCATGCACTCCAACAACGAGACGGGCGTGATTCAGCCCATAAACGAAATCGCCGAAATCGCAAGGTCGCGCGGAATATTGTGCCACACGGACGCCGTTCAAAGCGCCGGGAAAGTCCGGCTGGACGTAAGGGAACTCGGGGTGGACCTGCTTTCCATATCGGCGCATAAGCTTTACGGCCCGAAGGGGGTTGGCGCGCTTTACGTCCGCAGAGGGGTCGCGCTTCACCCGCTGATAACCGGCGGGGGGCACGAACGCGGCGCAAGGGCGGGAACGGAGAACGTCTCGGGAATAATCGGGTTCGGAAAGGCGTGCGAGATAGCGGCGCAAAAAATGGACGAGGACACAAAGCGGATAACCGCATTGCGCGACGACTTACAAAAACTGATTTTGGAGCGAATCCCCTCCGCAATTATAAACGGCCATCCCGAGAAAAGGCTCCCAAACACGCTGAACGTCTGCCTGCTACCCGGCGAGGCGGAGGCGTTGATGATACGTTGCGACCTTGCCGGCGTTGCCGTTTCCGCCGGTTCCGCCTGCGCGTCCGGCTCCATAGAGCCTTCCCACGTGCTTATGGCGATGGGAATCCCAGTCAAAGAGGCGCTTGGCTCGATAAGGCTGAGTCTGGGCCGGGAAACCACGCGCGAAGACCTGGATTATGCGGCTGGAATCCTACCGAAAATCATCGACGAGATCCGGGGGGCCAAAATTTAGGAAAAGCCGCGAAACATGATATAAATGTGGACGGTGGATTATGCCTTGCAATCGGATTTTGCAGGGGTAAGGTAGGTTTGAGGACAATTTCAGAAAGGAACAAGTATGGCCGATAAGGTAGGCGGACCTGAAGATGACGATTCCTTGGACAAATTCGAAGAAAAAATGGCGGATGACGAGAAGAAAAAAGCCCGCAAACAAGGTTACTTAATTGGTCTAGTCTTAGTATTCGTAATTGCCGCTGGCGCATATTACTATTTTAATTACTATGCCGCACCCGCTCCGGAAGCTCCGGCACCGGCACCGGCACCCGCGCCGAAGGTAGAAGCCCCGAAGGTTGAAAAACCCGCCCCGGTTCCTGAAAAGCCGGCCGAGATGGTGAAAGCCGCCCCGACAGTCGATAAAAAAACCAGCAAGAAAGCCAAGCCGGAAAAGGAAGCTAAAAAAGGGAAAGAAACCGCGCCCGCGACCAAAGCCGCCGGATCCGCCCCTGCCGTGGAGAAAAAACCAGCCGCGGAAAAAGCGGCCGTCAAGCCAGGAACATCCACGGTTCAGCTTGGAATTTTCAGGATAGAGTCCAACGCCAAGAAACTGGCCGAACGGCTTGAAAAGGCCGGATTGACCGCGGAACTAGTCGGCGGATCAATGAAACTCGGAACGGTCGTGTATTACGAGCCCAAATTCAAATACAGGGAACAGGCCGACGAGGCTTCCGCCAAATTGCTGGGCGACGGGTTTAAGAACAAGGTCGTGATAACGGGAGCCGGAGAGTATTCGATAGAAGTCGCTCGTTTCGTACCGGACAAAAAGAGCGATTCCCCGGTCGCAAAAATGAAAGAGAAGGGATACGAGACCCGCTCCGTTCCCAAGGCCGCCAAGTCCGGTGTGACGATAGTCAGGATATCCGGGATAACCGACGAGGCAAAACTCCGCGAGACAATCGACAAGCTGGAAAAAGAAAAAATCCCGTTTGTCGTGCAGAAACACTAAGGGCCTCCGCCAAATATGCTTTTTTCAAAAAAGGGGCGCGTTATAACCGGACTGCTGGTGTTCGCGGCCCTTTCGTTTATTGCCGCGACACCTTCTTGGGCGGAACCCGCAAAGCCAATTCTAAGGCCCCTCATCACCCCAAAAGGGGCTAAACAAGCCGAGGGGAAAAGCAATAGTAGCGCGGATTTGGTGATGATGCTTCCGTCCGACACAAAGTTAATCACGCTTTTCGGCGTTGGATACCAAACACCCGTCGCTAAAAACACCGAGCTAAGAATCGAGGCGGCTTACGGAACCAAGAGCGCCAACGTCACGACGCTGGCAGGCCCCGTAAAAGCAACCGTAACGTCGATTCCCCTGTTCGTGGGCGCCAGATACGCTTTTTCCAAGAGCAAAAATTTCCTGATTTTTGGCGAGGGGGGGGTGGAATACAACATGGTCGCGTTAAACTACAAATCCCAATCCACGTCGGCAACGGGCCTGACGCTTGGCGGCGGCGGCGACTATTTTTTGGGGAATAATTTTTTTGCGACCGGCTCGTTGCGGTTTCACACCGCCACCGTCTCCAATACGACCCCCTCCATCACTCTGGCGGTGGGCGTGGGGATGAAGTTCTAAAGACCGACTAGCGCAGTTCCTGAAGCCTTTTAAGCGCCCTCTTCTTCCACTCTATAGCGTTCTTCACGTGGAAGTCCGATATGTTGCCTGCGACGGCGTTTTGCACGATTCTGTCGAACGACTCCATCAGCGAGTACAACAACTCAACCGATTTAACCTGGGCCAGTTTGTTCGCCCCCGACACCGGGTCGTCCATGTTTATCCCGCTTAGATCGTATATCTTCGCCTTCTCCGCGTCGAAAGAAAACTGACCCGAAAGAGGCGGTTGAATTACCACCACTTTGCCGGCCCCCTCCTCCAGCATCTTCGTCTGGTTCGCCAAAATTGCCGAGAGCTTTTCCAGCGCCAATCCGTCCGCCTGTTTTCCGGCGTTCGCCGCGTTCATTGGCTCGGAGGTTTTTTTGGGGTTAAGGCGCGAAACAATATCCGCTCGCGCGAGATTGTACAGCTCTGTTCCGGCCTGGAAGAAGAAAGGGAAAAGCAACATCGCCAACAAAAGTTTCCAAAACGGAAGACCACGGTTGGTTTCCATATGACCCGATTTTTCATACGACGAAATGTCGTTAAAAGGCTCTAATGAGTTTTTGCCGGTCGGTCGCGGCATCTCCCCCTTGTTCAGGGGGATTGAAAGCGGAGATTTGGAACCGGGAACCTTTTCAACCATTCAAAACTTTCATTTGGCTTCCGAGACGCTAACTCCGCCGGGCTGGGGAGCGTCTACCTGCGTCTGCCACATGAAGAAAAGTAGCACGCCAGCAAGAAGCAATAAACCCACGATAAAACCGTTTCTATTCACTTTCACAAAAGACCTGTTCTCCATCTTTTCACCGATTCCCTTCATTTTTTGCTCCAGACCTACATTTTTTAATGATTCAGCCCGGCCACCAACCAAAAGAAGCTATGCTAAGAGCCGCCTAATATTAAGTCAAGTTTAATTTGGTTGACCCGGCCTAAACTATACCCAAACCCCGATTTAGCTCGGACTCGTTGAAATTGCTGCTATTTTTCCGTTCCAGCCGCCTTTTAACAAGACGGTTTGCCGAGAGAGGTCGTCCGAAAAACCTATTCCCATCAGGATTCATGCAGATAAACAGTCCAATTTCCGTGCCAAACGGAAAACAAACCACGGATGGACACGGATAGGCGGTTAAATTTCCTAAACCTAAAGTCTTGATACAATCATGGTATGCAGTTTCAACATCCGTGGGATATGTCGCCAAAAGAGGCCGTAGCCCTGCAAAGCAAACTTGCCGCTAATGTGATCGCCGAAGGAGCACCGGACGTTTCCTTCGTCGCGGGGGTGGACGTGCATCCGGTAAGCGCAACCGGAATGATGCTGGCGGCGGTCTGCGTCCTCTCATTCCCCTCCCTCGAACTGGTGGAGCAAAAAACCGCGCGCGTCAAAACCGATTTCCCTTATGTGCCGGGACTACTGAGTTTCCGCGAGGGCCCAGCCGTGCTCGCCGTATTCCAAAAACTGAAGACGCACCCCGACCTAGTCCTCTTCGACGGACAAGGGCTGGCCCACCCGCGCCGCTTCGGCCTCGCCTCCCACATGGGGCTACTTCTCGATTTGCCATCAATCGGATGCGCAAAAAGCCGCCTGTACGGTGACTGCGGCGAACCCGGACCGCACAAAGGGGATCTGAGTTATCTCTTGGATAAGAACCGTGAGATTATCGGCGCGTGCTTAAGAACACGCGACAACGTAAAACCTCTCTACGTTTCCGTGGGACATAAAATCAATCTCGACTCCGCAATATGGCTCACACTCGCCTACATCACAAAATACCGCCAGCCGGAACCCCTCCGCCTCGCCCACCGCATGGCAAAGAATCGGTAGCACAGACTTTAGCTTACGCTACAAACGCAAGACAAAATGGCGGAAAAAAGCTACGCGGATTTTTTTAGGCGTTTGTCGATTATCTTTAGGATGGCGGACAGTTTTGGTTCGGCTTCCACCGGGACGTTCGGGTTCTTGCTCTTGAAGTTGAGTTTGTTCAGGTGGTATTTGTATTTGAAGTCCGAGAATTTCAGGCCGTGCGCGGTGGAGACCACGACGACGGTCGCGTCTTTGCTTATCACTTTTTTCTTTAGGAGCTTGAACAACGCCGCCAGCGCGACTCCGGTGTGCGGGCAGGAATACATCCCCGTCCTGTCCGCCATGACGCTGGCCTCGACCAACTCCGACTCCGAGGCCTCCTCCACCACGCCGTTGAACTGCTTGAGGACGGCGACGGCTTTTTCATAGCTGACCGGGTCGCCAATCTGTATCGCAGAAGCTATCGTGGTTTTTGCCTTTATCGGTTTGAATTTCTTGAAACCTGTCTTGTACGCCCTGTAAAGCGGGTTGGCGTTTTTCGCCTGTGCCGCGATAATTTGCGGCCTTTTGTTTATAAGCCCCAACTCTTCCATCATTAGGAAGCCCTTGCCGAGCGCGGATACGTTCCCAAGGTTCCCGCCGGGGATGACGACAACGTCCGGCACCTGCCAGTCGAACTGCTGGACAATCTCTATCCCCACGGTTTTCTGCCCCTCTATCCTGAGGGAGTTCATGGAGTTCGCCAGGTAAATCTCGTCGTTCTTCGTTATCTCCCGGACAAGTTTCATGCACCCGTCGAAATCGGTCTTGAGCGATATCACCAGCGCTCCGTTTGCGATGGGCTGGATTAGCTGTTCGATGGAAACCTTGTTTTTTGGCAGAAAGACTATCGGCATTATCCCGGCCGCCGCACAATACGCCGCGAGCGCCGCCGATGTGTCCCCCGTGGAGGCGCAGGCCACGGCGCGGATGTTCTTCCCCTCGGCTATCATCTGTTTCACGACCGACACCAGGACGGTCATGCCGAGATCCTTGAACGAACCGGTGTGGCTGTTGCCGCAAAGTTTAATCCATAGGTTTTTCAGGCCGATTTGTTTGCCAAGCCTGTCAGCCCAGAAGAGGTTGGACTCCCCCTCGTACATGGAGACCACGTTTTCGGAGCTAACCTCGGGGCAGACCCATTCTTTTTTGCTCCAGACGCCGCTACCGTAGGGCCATTCGTTCCCCTGCTTTCGGGCGCGGAAGATTTCTTTCCATTGGTCGGCGCTGGTTTTCTTCAACTCCGCCATGTTGTGGGAAACTTGTAACAGCGCACCGCACTTCCTGCAGAGGTACTCGACCTCCTTTATGGAATATTTTTCGCCGCAACCGGCGAAACACTCGAACCACGACGAGTAGTTCGGCACCATCAAACTCTTCCAACAAATTCGTTCATTACGAGATTATCTTCTTTTTACCGGTTTTGTTCCATCTGTTTTTTATGCCACTCGACGTACAGTTTGTCGAAATATTTCTCGTCGCTTAGCATCTCCGGCGTTATGGAGAACACCCCGTCATAGTGCATATAATTGAGCGCCGGGGCGCCCGCAAGGAGCTTGTTGAGCGCCTCGGACATCTGTAGGTTGTGCGAATGCGCGTAATCCTCCGCGTATTTGACGGCCTCGTCCGTAAACTTTAGGTCAAGGCCGTAGTCCATCTTGAAACGGCCGACGTAATCCACAAAAGGTGATTTTTCCAGCAGGCGCAGTATCTCGTCCTGCGGTTTCCGACATATTTTCCCGTCTATGGAGACGGACTTGAAGTTCGTGCCGGGAAGCTCGTACTGGAAATCCGTCAGCACCGTCTCCCATTCGCTTACCAGCGCCCTGGCCCCGGTCTTCTTTTTCTCCGCCCTCTCGGCGACTTCCTCTATCCCGTCCGGCGTGAAATCCAAGTCTATGTCAAACAGCTTGAACTCCAGCTTGTACTGGTTGAGGATGGAGTCCTCGGTCTGCGTCATTATCCTAACCAAGTCGTTTTTAGAAAGCGCGTTGACGTAGGTCTTGATGGGCGCGCGCCCGACCAGCTCGGGTATAAGGCCGAAGCGAATGTAATCGTCCTCGTTCGCGTCCTTGTAATAGTTCCTGTACTTGTCCTTTTTCCCGGCGGCGTCGCCGTTCTCCATCATAAAACCGCTGATGGTCAGGGAGCCGTCCTCCTTCACCCTTCCCGTCTTGCTGTCCATCCTTTTCTTGACGATGGCCTCCATCGGGTCGTGCGCCCTTTGAAACGAGCCACCGAGGATGAACAGTATGTTTTCCGTGTTTATCATGGATTTCTTTTTTGACGAGTCCGCGCCCCTTTGCTGGTCCACCATCTCCTGTATCTGCGACGCGGGGCTGTTCGGGTCGTCTATTGACACCAGCTTGCGCTCTATCAGCTTCAGCACGGCCCGCTGGAAACCCTCGCGAGACACGTCTATGCCGACGAGGTTCCCCTCCTTGGCCTTTTTGTCTATCTCGTCGATGAATATCAGGCCGCCGCTTCGGTTTATGAATTCGGCCCTTTCGTGCTTGCTTTCCCCCGGGGCCATGCCTATGAGCTCGCGTATCATGTCCTCGGCGTTTTTCCCCACATAACCGGCCTCGGTATAGTCCGTGGCGTCCACTATGTGAACCGGCACGTTCAACAGGTCGCCGAGCACCTCCACGCAGTAGGTCTTGCCGCTTCCGCTGGGGCCGGCGATAAGCGTGTTCTTTTTTCGGAAGCGCTTTACGTCGAACCCCTGCATGAACGACTCGTTCTTTTGTTTTTCCCTGACCAGCGCAAAATGGTAGCTGGCGGCTATCGCGAGCCTTTTTTTGTAATCCTCCTGCCCTATGACGTATTTGTCCAGATGAACCTTGATTTGCCTGGGAGTGAGAGCGGGAGGGGGTGGTTTGTGCGAGCCTTCCGTCTTGGAACGCCCCTCAAAGGTGGAACTTAGCGAATCGTTGAAGGCGTTGTCCGCCTTCAAATACGCGCTCAACGCCTCGTCGTAGGAACATCCATATTCGGCCGCGATTTTTTCTATCGTCTGCCGAGATATGGCTTTTTGCGTCATGATTACGGCTCAGTTCACTCCGCCGACTGAGTCAATACGATGGTCGGCCGACTTTTTCTTCAACACTCGCACTTTTTTCCCCTCGTTCCTGAACACCGGCTTCGCCATCACCGTTTCCAACACCTCGTCCATGGAATCAACCGGGACAAACTTTATTTCCTTGCGGACGTTTTTGGGTATCTCCTCAAGGTCGCTTATGTTGTCCTTGGGGATAACGACGGTCTTCACGCCGAACCTCAGCGCGGCCAGCGCCTTTTCCTTCAAACCGCCTATCGGGAGAACTTTCCCCCTTAGGGTTATCTCCCCCGTCATGGCCACGTCGTACCGGACGGGAACCTTGCAGAATGCGCTGACCATCGCGGCGGCCATCGTTATCCCCGCCGACGGGCCGTCCTTCGGTATGGCCCCCTCCGGAGCGTGGATGTGGATGTCCGATCTGGCATGAAAATTCGACGGGAGCGAAAAACGGCCCGCCCTTGACCGGATATACGTCAGCGCGGCCTGCGCGGACTCGCGCATAACCTCGCCAAGCTTGCCGGTCAGTATGAGCTTCCCCTTGCCGGGAACCACGCTGACCTCTATCTGCATCATCTCGCCGCCCGACTCGGTCCAGGCCAGTCCGTTGGCGTAGCCCACGTCGGAATGGGCCGACGTCGCCTCGTTTCTGTATTTGATCGGCCCAAGTATTTTTTCTATTCCCGCCTCGCCGAGTTTCGGGCTGAGCTTTACATTTTCGACCACGTTTCGCGCGGTTCGCCTGCACACCTTGGCAACAAGCCGCTCTATGTTCCTAACCCCGCTCTCCCGCGTGTACCCCCTGATGATGAAGGAAAGTGCCTTGCGAGAAAAAACAAGCTGGCCGGGTTTAAGCCCGTGCTCCTTTAACTGTTTGGGAATAAGGTGCCCCAGCGCTATCTCTATCTTCTCCTCCTCCGTGTAACCGGAGAGGCGAAGCACCTCCAGCCTGTCCAGCAACGGCGAGGGGATGGAATGAAGCACGTTGGCGGTTGTTATGAACATCACCTCCGAAAGGTCGTAGTCCACCTCAAGGTAATGGTCGCTAAACGCCTTGTTCTGCTCCGGGTCCAAAACCTCCAGCAGAGCCGAGGACGGGTCGCCCCGAAAGTCGGTGGTCATTTTGTCCACCTCGTCCAACATGATGACCGGGTTTACGGTGCCCGCCTTTTTCATGGATTGGATTATCCGCCCCGGCATGGCGCCTATGTACGTCCGCCTGTGCCCGCGTATTTCGGCCTCGTCCCTCACGCCGCCCAATGAAACGCGCTCGAACTTGCGCCCAAGCGCGCGCGCTATGGATTTGCCCAGCGAGGTCTTCCCCACTCCTGGCGCGCCCACGAGACAAAGTATCGGCCCGCGGCCGGTCTTTGACAGCTTCCTCACGGCCAGATAGTCCAGTATCCTGTCCTTTATCTTTTCCAGACCGTAGTGATCCTCGTCAAGTATCTTCTTGGCCGCCTTTGTGTCCAGCTTGTCGGTGCTCCGGGTGTTCCACGGAACGTCGGTCAGCCATTCAAGGTAGTTTCGGACGACTGTTCCCTCGGCGGACATCGGGGCCATCTGGTCGAGCTTGTTGACCTCTTTTTCGGCCTTTGTCTCGACGTCTTTCGGCATACAGGCCTTTTTGATTTTTTCGCGGATTTCCTCTATGTCCGATTTTTGGTCGGAGCGGCCAAGCTCCTTTTGGATGGCCTTCATCTGTTCGTTTAGGTAATATTCCCTCTGGCTCTGCCCCATCTGGCGCTTTACGTGTCCCTTGACCCTGTTCTCGATTTTTATTATCTCTATTTCTTTTTCCATCATCACGAAGACGGATTCGAGCTGTAGCTTTGTCCGCGGCTCCGCCAGCACGGCCTGTCTCTCGCCCGCCTTTATCGCGAGGTGCCTCATAGTAAAGTTCACTATCTCGTTGGGGTCCTCTATCTCGTTCACCTGGCTTAGGACGTCGGGGGGGAAATGGGTTCCCATCTTCACATACTTCTCAAAAAGAATCTTTATGCTCCTAACGAGCGCCTCCACCTCCGGGTCGCCGGGCTCTAGCTCGTTCGGAAAATGTCGCGCCTCCACCATGAAAAGCGGGTGCTCCGAGACATAGGAGGACACGGCGACGCGCACAAGCCCCTCCACGACTATCTTCATGGTTCCGTCCGGCAGTTCGGACATCTGCATAATCTCCCCGAGACAGCCGACGTCGTGAAGGCCGGTCTTGTCGGGGGCCTCGTCGGACGAGTTCTTTTGAACGGTGAGCATTATGATGTTGCCGTGCTGTACGGCGTAATTTACGGCGGCTATGGACTTCCCCCGTCCGACGAAAAGCGGCACGAGCATGCGAGGAAAAACAACGATGTCCCGCAACGGCAACAGCGGTAGCGTCGCCGGAAGCTGGATTTTAGAAACTCGCTCGTCGTTGTTGGTCATGACGTCCTCCGGTAGGGGCGCTTAGCCGGCCTTTTTCTTGAAGCTGACAAGCGGTTGCGTCTTGTTTTTTATAGCCTCCTCGGTCACCATCACTTCTTCAATCTCGCTGTTGGCGGGAATCTCGTACATGATCTGCAACATGGCCTTTTCCAGAATGGCCCTCAATCCCCTGGCGCCGAGCTTGCGGTGGATGGCCTCCTGCGCTATGGCCTTGATGGCGCCGTCCGAAAACTTGAGGGTCACGTTGTCGTAGGCGAAAAGCTTCTTGTACTGTTTCACGAGAGCGTTTTTGGGCTCGAGAAGAATGCTCACGAGCGACTCCTCGGAAAGTTCCTCCAACACCGCCACCACCGGCAGGCGCCCGATGAACTCCGGTATCAGGCCGAATTTTAGGAGATCCTCTGGCTGTGTTTCGGCAAGGATGTTGGGTCTTTTGTCCTTTTTGGACGTCACCTCGCCGCCGAAGCCGATTGTCTGTCTGCCGGTTCTATGCTCGACTATTTTGTCCAACCCCACGAACGCGCCTCCGCATATGAAAAGGATGTTCGTGGTGTCAACCTGCAGGAACTCCTGCTGGGGATGCTTTCGTCCGCCCTGCGGGGGAACGTTGGCGATGGTTCCCTCGATTATCTTAAGAAGCGCCTGTTGCACCCCCTCGCCCGACACGTCGCGGGTTATGGAGGGGTTGTCGGTCTTTCTGCTTATTTTGTCTATCTCGTCTATGTAGACGATCCCCTTTTCGGCCTTTTCAACGTCGTACTCCGCCACCTGAAGAAGGCGGTGGATGATGTTCTCCACATCCTCGCCCACGTAACCCGCCTCGGTGAGAGTGGTGGCGTCCACTATGGTGAAGGGAACCTTTAGCATCTTGGCGAGCGTCTGGGCCAGCAGGGTTTTTCCCGTTCCGGTGGGGCCTATCAGCATTATGTTGTTTTTTTGGAGTTCCACCTCGTCGGTTCCGACGTTGGCCTCTATCCGCTTGTAATGATTGTGCACGGCGACGGCCAGCACTTTTTTGGCCTCATCCTGCCCCACCACATAGTCGTCAAGAACGGCTTTTATCTCGTGTGGTTTGGGGAGAGTGGCGAAAGAGGCGTTCTTTTCCTGGTTCCACTCCTCGACGATTATCTCGTTGCAAAGGTCTATGCACTCGTCGCAAATGTAAACCATCGGGCCGGCTATCAGTTTTTTAACCTCGCCCTGGCTCTTGCCGCAAAACGAACATCTAAGGTCTTTGTTTCCGATTTCTCTTTTCGGCGTCATAAAACTCCTATACTCGACGGCCTATTTGCCTTCGGCCTTCTTCTTGGCCAGCTGTCTTGATTCTATCACCTCGTCGATGATTCCGTAAGCTTTGGCCTCCTCGCCGCTCATAAAGAAGTCGCGGTCGGTGTCCTGCTTTACTTTATCGACCGGCTGGCCGGTGTGTTTTGAGTATATTCCCTCAAGAACCTTTCTAATGCGCGATATCTCGGTGGCCTGCCGTTCGATGTCGGATTCCTGACCCGAAAAACCGCCCGCGGGCTGGTGGATCATTATCCTGGAGTTGGGAAGCGAAAATCGTTTTCCCTTGGCGCCCGCCGACAACAACAGCGACCCCATGCTGGCCGCCTGCCCTATGCAGATGGTCTGGATGTCCGGCCTTACGAACTGCATCGTGTCGTAAATCGCCATGCCTGACGTAACCACGCCGCCGGGGCTGTTTATATAAAGGTAAATGTCCTGGTCCGGATCCTCGGCCTCAAGGAACAATAGTTGCGCGATAATCACGTTTGCCACATGATCGTCAACCGGAGTGCCGAGAAAAATTATCCTGTCCTTCAAGAGTCTGGAATAGATGTCGTAGGACCTTTCGCCCCTTGCGGTTTGTTCGACAACAATCGGAATTAGCATCAGTCGTTCTCCTTAACGTCGTTTGGTTCAACCATTTTATCGGTTATCTTTATTTTCCCGTAAATAAATTTGAAGACGCTCTCCTCCATCGCTTCCTTGAGAATGTACATCACCGCGTTGCGCTGGTAGTTCCCCTCTTTGGAGTTAAGGAATTCGGCGTATTCCTCGCGAAGGCTTTTCATTTTTTCCTCGTCCGGGGCCAGTTTTTCCGCTTTGCCGATTGACTCAATGACGACCTCGTCGCGCGCGGCCTCCTCCCCATGCTCCCGACTTTTTTTGGCGAATTCCGCCTCGTCGAATCCGGGGGTTTTCCTAAGATCCAGCCCCATCGAGCCGGCGGTTCTGGCCTGCTTGTTGGCGTACATCTCGGCGTAATGGGCCGTCAGTTTCGGCGGGAGGTCTATCGACGTCTTTTCCCTGAATTTCTTCAAAATGTCGCGGCGCAATTTCTCCTCGGCGTAACCAGCCTCGTTCTTGGCCGCCGCCTCGCGCAGTTTTTCCCTCATCTCGACGGCGCTCTTGAACTTGGAATGGGAGGCGACGAACTCGTCCGTCAGATCCTGCCGCTTCAGTTCTTTTATGGAATATACCTTCACCTTGAATTCGGCGTCCTTTCCCGCGAACTCGGCGTGCGGGAACTGCTTGGGAAGCTTCATGGTTATAGTCCTCTCCTCCCCGGCCGACATACCGACAATCCCCTTGTGGAGCTCCTTCAGCATGTTGTTGTCGTCAGTGGAAAGGAGCATCTTGTCCCCCTTTGCGGTGAGCATCTGCTCCTCTTTTCCGTCAATGGAGCCGGAGATGTCCAAAAACACGTAGTCCCCCTCCTTGGACGCCCTGCCCTCCGCCGGGACAAGCTCGCTATGGCTGTCCAAAAAGGTCTCGATTTCCTGCTCTATCCGTTTTTCGTCAACCTTGCGTATGACCCGCTCGAACTCCCATCCGGCGAAGTCCGGAACGGGGATAATCGGGAAGGTTTCAACAACCACGTTGAAGGATATCGGCTTACCCTTTTCAAGGGTGATGTCGTGGAAAACCGGCTCGCCGAAAACTTCCAGATTGTTCTCCGTCACGGCCGACCTAAAACCGTCGTTAATGAGCTTGTTACCCACCTCGCCCAGCACGCTGTCCTGATAAAGCTTCTCAAGGATGTGGCGGGGGGCCTTGCCGGGCCTAAACCCAGCTATCTTCGCGTGTTTGGTTATCTCTTTCCACTGCTCCTCGGATTCGCCGGCCACCTTTTCAACCGGTATCTCAATCGAGAGTTTTTTAACCCACGGTTGTACGTCGGTTATCTCCACTTTCATTCCGCTAATCGTTGCCGCCACCTATTAACTCCTTCATCAAACTGTTGCAATACGTATATCTTTTTAATAATACCCCGCTTTTTTCGCGGAACAAAGGGGTATATGCATTTTTCCGTGAATAAATCGCGCCAACCAGCTATATTTAGCCTTGGACAAATTTGAGTGCGAAAGTGGCGGAATTGGTATACGCGCCAGACTTAGGATCTGGTGGGAGACCGTGGGGGTTCGAGTCCCCCCTTTCGCACCAAAATAAAAAGGGCCCGCAGGGTTCTATTTATTTTGGTTTGGTGACGGGGGACTCGAAGGCGAACGAGCGGCGCGAACGATAGGGAGCGTATTCCGCACAGGATGCACGAAATAGTCGGCAAAGCAATGTCTTATAAACTCCAAGAATGGTTGATCTTTGGATATTCGTTTAAGCGGACGCAATTCGTCCCTTTGCCAAGAGAATTTCTTCAACGGTTGCGCGGTCATCATAGAGGTCTTCAAGTATTCTTTGAGCATAGTGCATAGCCGCATGCACCTCGGCTTCTTCTTCGGACAGGCTCAGCCCCATGCCTTGAAATACTGCAATCTCGTCCCGCTCTTTGGATGTAATATGTTCATAGGTACTCTTCTTCATAACAACGCTCCGATCTCCTATCTCCATTTTCCTTCGGAGCGTTGCACTTAGTTATTGAATCTGGGACGACAGTCGCGAGCGGAAATGGAGTCGAAATGTCCGAAAAACAATTAGTGTGTGAAGATAAAGCGCGACATTTAAAAAACTTTGGCCATCTTCTCGCAGATCAAAAATGAGATGTCGGTTCGCGCGTTAATGAAACGATTGCGCTAGGAGGGGTGTTGGTTATGCGTGGAATTTCAACTAAAAAAGTGCGCGACTCATTTAAGCTATTCCATAGGATATGGCGAGCAATTTTCAATTATAGGAATACGGAGGTTCAATGGTCTGCCCCGCGGAAGGTCAAAATTGTATTTTATGATGTCGCAGGGTTGGAATTGTTTGTGCCCATTTTCGGCGAAGAGCCATATGAAATAATTTATGTTCGAAGGGAGAAGATATATATAACTCCGGGCATCTTATGGAATACGATAGTAAACTTGGCACGCGTTCGCCCCCCCCTTGCGGCTTATGCGCTTGCCTTGGTTCAATATATTCGCCCAGCCATCGTGGTTACTTTTAATGACAACGAGCATAACTTCGGAATAATTGCGCAACACTATAGTGATGCAAGGTTTCTTGCCTTTCAAAACGGGTTAAGGCCTACTGGCCTTAAAAATGTTCTGGAGGATCATCCCCAATTTCTTCCTAAGTTCGGCTGGCTTCCAGAGACGCTTTCTGAGTTTGCTTGCTTTGGCCAAAAGGAGGTAGATCAATATACTAGGGATGGGATAAAGGTGGACAAATTTTATCCAATCGGCTCGCTAAGAGATTCTTATTATAGGGAGTATTACGCGGATAAAAATCCTGCTATAAAATACGATGTGTGCTTGGTGTCAACGGTTGGAATGAGTGACCCAATAGAATGCCCGGATACTGATGTTGCAAATAGAAAGCTTGCCACCTATTTTGCTAGGTTCGTTGGAAGAACGAAAAAGACAGTAGTTGTTGCCGGAAGAAATGATCCCACTATATCCATGAAGGATTATTTATATGAACTTCAATGGTACCGGAATCGGATGGGGGAGCAATGCAATCTAATGCCGAATAATTCACACTCGTGTTCAACTTTTAGCCTGCAAGATTCAAGTGCCGTATCGGTTTCATTTTGCTCGACGGCGTTATACGAGGCATTTGGACGAGAGAGGCGGGTGTTGTTCTGCAATTTTACCAATAGTGAGGTTTGGGATGTGCCAGAAAAGGGTATATGGTCCCTGGGAAATTGTAGTTATGAAGAATTTGAGGAGCGGCTGTTAAGTTTGTTGGCGATGACCGATGAGGAGTTTCAAAGAATATCCCATAGTGCGGCAAAATATGTGATGAACTATGACAAGGAAAATCCTCCGATCAAATTCCTCCGAAATTTAATTGCCGAAGCTGTGAAAAAGTGACACAAAAGGCGCAATCGTATTCTTTTAGTGTGGTCATGAGGTGCGTTTGGTTGGACACTTCTGGGGGCGCGGTTGACAATGTCACTTAACCAACAAAACAACGTTCAACCGCTTGCTTTGTTCAGCCTGCTAAGGCGTCTTTGGCGGCATCTCAGCCTGCGCCGTCAACGACAGCTTGGGTTGTTGTTAGTATTGATGTTGGTAAGCGCTTTTGCGGAGGTCGTTAGTCTTGGCGCGGTAATGCCCTTTCTGGGGGTGCTAATCTCCCCGGAGCGAGTTTTGCAATCTCCAACAGTCTCTCATGTCGCGAAGATTCTTGGCATAACCAACGCCTCCGATTTGGTTTTACCATTCTCCGTCGCGTTTGCCGTGGCGGCGTTGGTTGCGGGCGGCGTCCGCATGCTTTTATTATGGAGCAGTAATCGTCTGGCTTATGCAAGCGGGGCCGACTTAAGTATTGATATTTACCGACGCACCCTTTATCAACCCTACAAAGTACACGTGGCCCGTAACAGTAGCGAGGTGATAAGCGGTTTGTCTTACAAAGTGGCCACTGCCACCTCCGTCTTGCAACAGTTGCTGTTATTGGTAAGCTCCACGGTTCTTCTGGCGTTCATCATGCTTGCCATGCTTGCAATCAACGCGGCAGTTGCAATCACGGCGGCCGTTGGTTTCGGGGTCAGCTATGGACTGATTACCCGGATGTTTCGCAAAAGACTGGCATATAACTCGGGGTTAATAGCAAGCGGCCTTACTCAGCTAACCAAAGCTCAGCAGGAGGGTTTGGGCGGCATTAGAGACGTTCTGCTGGACGGCACGCAACCATTTTACTGTGATATCTACAGACGGGCTGATTATCCGTTGAGGTATGCAATGGGAGACAATGTTTTTATTGGAGGCAGCCCCCGTTTCGCCATGGAGGCATTGGGAATGGTGCTTATTGCCGCCTTGGCCTATATATTAAACCGCCATTTGGAAGGCGCGTCCTCTCCATTGCTGGTTCTTGGAACGCTGGCAATGGGGGCTCAACGTCTGTTGCCAGCCTTACAGCAAATTTATAGCGCATGGGCTAACGTTGTAGGTAGTCGGGATTCTTTGTTTGATACGTTGGCGTTCCTTGATCAACCAGAACCGGCGGTGGCGTTGCAACCGGCGCCAGCGGCTCTGGATTTTAGAGGGTCAATTCGTTTCGATGCGGTTCGTTTTCGTTACGGTATCGCCGGCCCATGGGTGTTGGACGGCATTGATTTGGAGTTGACCCGTGGACATAGGGTTGGTTTTGTAGGAAGCACCGGTAGCGGAAAGAGCACCATGCTTGATTTGCTAATGGGGCTGTTGGAGCCGACGGAGGGGAGAGTCTTGGTGGACAACCAGCCGGTCAGCGGCGAGCGCATGTTGGCGTGGCGTCGCACCATCGCACATGTGCCGCAAAACATCTATCTTGCCGATATTTCGCTTGCCGAAAACATCGCTTTTGGCGTTGCATATGAGGCAATTGACATGAACCGGGTGCGAACGGTGGCGCGGCAGGCGATGATAGCCGACTTTATCGAAAGCGGTCCGGAAGGCTATGGCGCGTTGGTGGGCGAGCGGGGAGTTCGCCTCTCCGGGGGCCAGAGGCAACGAATTGGCATCGCCAGGGCGTTATACAAGCAGGCAACAGTGCTGGTGTTTGACGAAGCCACCAGCGCCCTTGATAATGCCACCGAGAAAGAAGTAATGGACGCCATAGACGGTCTTGGTCGTGACCTCACAATCATCATGGTTGCTCATAGGTTGTCCACGGTAAAACGTTGCGACACCATCGTCGAGTTTGGGCAAGGTAAAGTTGTGGCACAAGGAACCTACGAGTCCTTGTTGGAGAGTAGTCCGAGTTTTCGTAATATGGCCAACGTAAATAAATAGCCGGCGTCACGGTTTGTGCCGCTATAAAAAACCGCAACGAGGAAAAACTAAATGACCATTTGGAAAAGGTTCGAATTTGCTTCTAGATTGACAAGTGCGATTAAGTTTCGACTGATAAGGTTTTTCCATGAAAATATTTTATTTAAATCCGCATCCAAGGAAACAATCTTTACCAGTATTTGGCGCAACAATTACTGGGGGAATACCGAGAGTTTGTCCGGGATAGGTTCAACTCTTGTTCAAACGGCGGAGTTGCGACAAAAAATCCCCATGATGTTCCGTGAATTTGGAATAAACGCAGTATTTGACGCGCCTTGCGGAGATATGAATTGGATGCGGCATTTGTTAAGAGAAGCGAACTTTACATATCTGGGCGGGGACATTGTTGATGAAATTATCGAGGGCAATAAAAAGCTATTTAATAGTCAAAAAATAAAATTCGTTCGATTCGACATTACTTCCGATGTTTTTCCTGTCGCGGATTTGTGGTTATGTCGCCATGTGCTGTTTCATTTTTCAAATCGAGATGTGTTTTTGGCCCTTGAAAAATTTGCAGAATCAAAAATCAAGTACATTTTGACCACAAATTGCGTGACTGATAGCACCCATATTAATAAGGACATTGCAACGGGTGATTGGAGATCCCTTAATCTTATTCTTCCGCCGTTCAACTTCCCGAAAGATCCGTTCTGGGAAATAGACGATTACGTTGCTCCAATTCCACCGATGAAAATATCTTTATGGACAAGAGAGCAAATTGAGAGCGTGTTGCCTAATCTTCAAAAAATCTATAAGCGATGAAAATCTGCTTCTTTACCGAGAATTACTATAAAGGTGGACTGGACACATTTTTAATCAATCTTTTCAACGCTTGGCCGGATCCACAGGATGAATTAACGCTAGTCTGTAACGAAACTCACCCCGGTCTTGAAACCATCGCTGAAAAAACTGTTCGTCCGATAGGGGTAAAAAAATATTATCGAATAT
>Ga0315281_10005562_pt1 | contig 18021 bp, 21 predicted proteins | sample YL17G07_0_MG_FD_204540 | JGI IMG/M metagenome (GOLD analysis project Ga0315281, IMG submission 204540) | Sediment microbial communities from Yellowstone Lake, YNP, Wyoming, USA - YL17G07_0 | ecosystem: Environmental > Aquatic > Freshwater > Lake > Sediment | place: USA: Wyoming | collected...
AGGAATAAGGCTTACTAAAGGACAGGGTTTTTTCATGGTAGTTGTAAATGGAAATATTAAAGTTGATCCTGTTAGTGTTGGTGGGCCTTCAGATACGACCCCAGACCTTGAGGGAGTCTTTATAGCTGATGGTAAATTTTACTCGGGGGAGCTTGGGGTCAATCAATTGCATATAAGGGGATCAGTGGCTGCTTACGGAGGATTTGAATTAAAAAGGGACTTGGGAAGTGCTAACGCAACTTCTCCTGCAGAGAAATTTGAATTTGCCCCTGATCTTTTTTTCCTGTTTCCCCCGAAACTTGCCGTAAGACCGATGAACTGGAGCGAAGTTGCCCCCTAAAAGGAGTTTTTATAAGGACACCCCCTGCTGTGGATGAAAGTGGAGATTAACCAGGTAGAAATAGTATAATATAGCTTGTATAAAATATAGTCGTAGTCTAGTTATTGTCTTTCCAAATTTCCGTGTATAAGAAATTATTTATTGTAGCGGTTTTCCTGTTTATCTTAGGGCTTATTCTGCCCGGAAGCTTGCGTGCTCAAAAAATTTATTTAACCCCAAGTCCAATTCCTACTTTTTCACCCGAACCCGAGTCTTTACCTAAACCTGACATAACTCAAAAAAGCCCGGAGACATTAGGTCCTCTGGAGGAAATATTGCAAAAACAAAAATTAGGAGCGGTTTGGCCAACAAATCCAATAAAGTATGCGATAAGGGGGGCGGTAAAAGCCGGCGTTCCCGCTAATACTTTAGTTTTGCTTTTGCTTTTACCTTTGGTTGCTCTGGTTATTGCCGTTGCAAGAAATATTATTGGGATTAGGGGCTTCGGAATTTTTTTGCCCGCTTCACTTTCTGTTGTATTTGTAGCTATCGGCCCCGTTGTGGGAATTGGACTTTTTTTGGTAATTGTTTTGGTTTCAACCTCGGTGCGTATTATTTTTAGAAAACTAAAAATAAAACTTCAGTATCTTCCGAGAATGGCGTTAATCCTTTGGGCTGTGGTTTTTGCGGTGTTGGGGGTCTTATTTTCCGCCCCCTATGTAAAATTTTCGCAGCTTACTAACGTTTCTATTTTTGCAGTTTTGATATTGGTGCTTTTGGCTGAAGACTTTATCCGAGTTCAGTTGGGAAAAAGCGCGAAGACGGCAATAGGGATTACCTCGGAAACCCTGGTCCTTTCTTTATTTTCGTATCTATTTTTGACTTTGAAACCCCTGCAATCTTATGTTCTTCTTAACCCGGAAATAACTCTTCTTGTTGTGGGTTTTGCCGATTTTATGCTCGCCAGATACTCGGGCTTAAGGCTGCGAGAATTATGGCGCTTTAGAAAATTGATTTCCAGCTAGCCTTAAAACCGCACGATTAATTAATTTAGGATCCTTGTAATTTATAAATTGACCTATGAAAATTTCCAATATTCTTGGCCTGAATGCCCGCACTAAGCTTTATTCCTATAAATATAATACTATAGTAGGGAAGAAAAACGCCGATTCAAAAATTCAGACTGCGAGAGTTTTGAAAAAGGCGGGGATAGCACACCCTTTATTATATAAAAAGTTTAAGTCTCTATCTGAAATAGACGAATATAATTGGGAGGGTCTTCCCGATTCTTTTGCTCTCAAGCCCTCGCGCGGGTTGGGTGGAGAGGGGATTATTGTTGTAAAAAAACGTGCCCTTCAGCGCGTCGATGCCAATACACAAAACTCAGATAGGAGCGGGAATGGGGGTATGAAAAAACTTAAAGATGTTTGGATTACGACTCAAAGGGATAGGGTTAGCGTACAGGATCTGAAGCTTCATACCATGGATATTTTGGAGGGGGCTTATTCTATGGGGAATGTTCCCGACGTGGCTTTTATTCAGGAATATGTAGGGCGCCATAAAGCTTTTAGAAAATATGCATATAGAGGCACTCCCGATATTAGAATAATTGTATTTAACAAGGTTCCGGTGATGGCGATGATGCGGCTTCCAACAAAAGAGTCCGGAGGCCGTGCTAATCTTCATCAGGGCGCAATTGGATTAGGAGTAGATATTGCTACAGGAATAACTACCAAGGCAATTTGGCATGAGAGGCAAATCCGCTACAAGCCGGGCACAAACCGAAAATTGCACGGAATTAAGATTCCTAATTGGACAAAGGTCTTGGAAACTGCAGTATCAGCACAAATGGTCTCCGGTTTGGGGTATTTGGGGGTTGATATTGTATTGCACCCCGAAAAGGGACCGATGGTTTTAGAATATAATGCGCAGCCTGGACTTCAAATACAGCTTGCAAATATGGCGGGGCTTAAGAAGCGCTTAGAGAGAGTAGAGGGTCTTCAGGTGAGAGATGCGGAGCACGGGGTAAAAATTGCAAAGGCTTTGTTTTTGGAAAGGTTTTCCGATAGAGTAAAAGTTGAAGAAGGGATTTTGACCGTGGGTATTTGGGAGGATGTCAAAATAGTTACGGCCGAGGGTGGAAAAGTTAAGGTAAGGGCTAAGATAGATACGGGGGCATGGAAAACGTCGATAGATAATAAATTGGCTGAAAGCTTGGGTCTTTTACAAGACAATAATATATTATGGACCAAGGTTTATAAAAGTTCTCTGGGAAAAGAACTAAGGAAAGTTATAGGTATTAAGTTCTACCTTGCAGGACGTAGGATTAGGACGATTGCCAATGTTGCCAATAGGGGTAATTTAAGAACACCCCTAATAATAGGTAGAAGAGATTTAAATGGTTTTTTGGTTAAATCGGGTTAGAAGCCAATGAAGAAAATATTAATTTTGGTAGATAAAATCGGCAGGAAAAAAGAACTGTTTGCCCAACTTATCTCGGAGAGGTTGGAACAAGATTGTCAGTTGATTCTTGCAAGGTTCGAGGATTTATATTTTGAAATAGACGGTAAAAATATCCATGTTTCCATAAAAGATACACCGATTACTGAATTTTCGTTGGTATATTTTAGAAGAGCTGGTGATTCATATTCAATTATCGCGGGCACTCTAGCCATCTGTCTTAAAAAACTTGGAATAAAATTTATTGATTCCTCTTGGCAGGAGCTAGGACCTTTGGGGAGTAAATTTACTTCTTTGGTTAAACTCTCGCTTGCCGGCCTTCCTGTTTTTCCCAGTATTTATACCTGGCCCACCAATATCAAAATATATGCGGACAATATTGTCAGGAAACTTGGATATCCTTTTGTCGCCAAGGAATTATCGATGCAGAGGGGGAAGGGTGTGTTTTTGATAAAGAATCGCGGCGGCTTGGATGAGCTTCCCTTAGTTGATAAGAGGGGAAAAGAAAACCATTTTCTTTTTCAGAAGTTTTATGAACTTGATGAGGAATACAGACTGCTTGTTTTGGGAGATAAAGTAAGAGTTTGGGAGAAAAAGGTGCTAAACCTGCCCGACGAATTCAGGCACAATATTGCCTTGGGAGCGAGGGAAGAATTTATGGAAATAGGCAACTTACCGATGGAATTTGAAAAGGTTGCGGTTGAAGCAGCGAATACTTTAAACATTGAAATTTCGGGTGTCGATATTGCGGTTGAAAAAGGTAGTAGAAAAATTTGGTTAATTGAGGCAAACCGTGGGCCGGGTTTGACCTATGATACAACAATATCTTCAGAAATTGCCCAGCTGGCGAGATATCTCAAAGACGAGGCCAAAGATTAATGAGTAAAATTAATATCGGGCTGTGCTTTTCCCGCGATTTTTCGCGAAACGCACCACTTAAACACATCGGAGTAAAGCTTCCCGTTTATATAAGACTTCTTAAGCTGTGCAAAAAAGAGGGTTGGGGGGTATATGTTTTGACCCGAAAGACCTATATAGGGAACGGCGTTTTTGATGGCTGTTGGCTTTTCGATAAAGGTAAATTTAGAAAAGAAAATCATAAAGTGAAAATCGATTTTGTTTACGATAGGAGTGGGGGGGTTAAATTTCCTCCAGAAGGAGATACCTCTTTCGGGGTGGTAAACATAAGAGATTTTAAAGTATTGTGCTGGGACAAATACAAAACCTATAAGGAAATTGGCCGTTTTATGCCCAAGACTGTGTGGGTGGGTGATTTTAAAAATTATAATAATGCAATCTCCCAAATAAGGGGCAAGCGTATAGTTTTAAAGCCCTATAATGGATTAAAAGGGCAGGGAATTTTCATTGGATTTAAAAAGGATATAAATAAGTTTGAGTATCTTCCGGGGAGGAAATATATTGCGCAAGAGTTTGTGGACTCTTCGGGTGGAATTTTTGGGATAACAAAAGGAAAGCATGACTTGAGGATAGTTATAGTCAATGGAAAAGTTGTCTGGACACACGTCAGAATTCCGCCAGAGGGAAGTTATAAGGCGAATGCTGCGAGCGGGGGAATTTTAACTGAGATAGACTATGCAAAGGTTTCAATCTCTGTAAAGAGAGTTGTTGAGACTATTTCAAAAGATTTTTTCGATAAATACGATAATCCGGTATACAGCCTTGACTTTGGTATACAAAATAAGAAGCCGTATATATATGAAATCAATGACCAAATAGGCTTTCCAAGGTGGGAAATGAAGTCAAGGGATAAGTTTTTATCTGAGTTGGTATACAGTTTTGAAAGAAAAATAAAAAATTTGAAAGAATGACAAAAAACACAATGAACAAGCCTGAAATCTACTTTATAACAAAGGGACTCTCGGTTACTTTAGTTCTAGCCTAGCTTTTCAGGAGTCTTGGCTTTCAGTGTTTTAGAACTACCTGTTCACGCCTCAAGCTGCAATTTTTGAAGGACTTTTTAAATCTCTTTACTTGAGTTCGATACTTGCGCCTGCAGCCTTAAGTTTATCGGAGGCCACTTTTACATCTTCTGCTTTTGCATCTTTTAACACTTCCACGGGAACTTGCTCGGTCATACCTTTAGCTTCCATCAAAGTTAAATTTTGATTGATTTCTCTTAAAGCTTTAATTACAGCAATTTTATTTGAACCTGTGTTGGTTAACACTACTGTTTGATTTCCCCCTGAAACAGCATCTGCCGCTGGTGCGGCTTCTGTTGCAGCAACTTGCCCCGAAGTTGTCTGGGGAGTTGCAACCGCCATAGCGGATACCCCAAGTTTTTCCTGGAGTGTACTTACTAGGTCTGATAATTCAAGAACTGTTAAAGTCGAAACATCATCAACGATTTTCGAGACCTTTGCCGAAGTCTTTTTACTTTTGCTTTTAGTTTCTTTTTTTGTTTCTTCCTTTATCTCTTCTTTTTTTATATCATCTGCCATTTATAATCACCTCCATTCTAAAATTCGAAATTCATGTTTATGATTTACTTTTTTCATTCAAAATGAAAACGAGTCTCTGTAAATTTCCACCTAAGGTACTAATAAGTCCATTGGCCGGTGCCATCAACACATTAAGCATTTGGGCTAGTAGGATATTGCGACCTGGAAGGTTTGAAAGGTGAGAGAGTGCTGCGGAATTTTGGAAAGCTCCTTCTATGATTCCGACTTTCATTTGCGGAACTTCAAATTCTCTGGCAAATTTCCCTAATACCTGTATGAAGGCAATGGGATCCTTCTCGCTTATGATAAGCGCTGTTTGTCCTGCCAGTATGTCGTAGGATAAAATTTGTGGATCGATTTTTGCTGCCTCTCCGGCGCGTTTTAGAAGAGTATTTTTAACAACAATCATTTTCGCCCCCGCCTCTTTGAGTCTTTTTTTCAAGTCTTGCTGGGCTTTATTGGAAAGACCTGCGAAGTTTACCAAAACGAAGGAGTTAGCCGATTTTAGTTCAGCTGTCAAATTGTCTACGAAAAATACTTTTTCGGTTTTTTTCATATCTTTACAAAAAAAAGCACCCCGAGGAGTGCTTACCATTTAACGTCGCTCCTCGGCACGATTTATATTTGACAAAACCTGGTTTGACCCCAAGTTTGTCGAAACACATGCTGTCTTCGGACAGTGGCTATTATAGAGTAGCTTTTGGGTAGAATCAATAGAAACTATTAAATAGCCAGTCTGACTGATGGACTCATTGTGGCTTTAAGATAGGCCTTTGTGATTTGTTTTTCCCCCAAAGCTTTTATTATTGCCTCCAAATTAGCCACCAATTCCGAATCCTTTTGGCTTACTTTTCCTATCGTTGTGTGGATTAGGGGTGCTTCCTTTTCGGTTTTTAAGGTAATCGTACTTACGTTGAAATCAGACGCTCCTTTCGCGTCTTTCACCAACGTTCCGTTTTTTGGATTGGGCATTAATCCTCTGGGGCCTAATAGCTTCGCGTAGGGAACCAATTTTGGCATTATTTCGGGAGTGGCAACCAAAATATCAAAATCAATTTTTCCGGAAGACAATTTTGTTATTGTCCCCTCGGTTGCAATTTCAATTTTTTTGACTTTTCCCGTCGGGTAAGGGAGATCGACCTGTGCACTAGTACCAACCTTTTTAACTACAAAATGTAACTCCATCGTTCCATCAAATTTAGAATATGAGGTTTTTTTGACAATCTCTATTGCCTCTTTTGCAGGTTTAGCCTTGCCGGTCTCTATTTTTGCTTTTGCTTTTTGGTATTTTTTCCCTCTTGTTTTTTGAACTGCCTTCTTGGATGTCTTTTTTTCATCTTGAAGTTCAGTTCCTTGAGGTGCGGTTTCTTCGATAATCGGTCCCGCTTCCATTGCTTTTATTCTTTGCCCACCCTTAAGCCCGGGGATATGAACTCTCTCTTTCTTTTTGTCTTGGGGTTTTTCCTTTTTTTCCTTTTGCCCCAAAAGATCTTGTGCCTTTTTTTGCTCGCCTTGGGTATGTTCGGCCAAGCTTGGTTGAAGTCCTTGACGGAGGTTTTCCTGACGCTCTCTTTTCTCTTTAAGTTTTTCCAAAGAAGATTTTTTTTCTTCTTCAAGTCCAGTTACGAACGCGGTTTTAGTTTTTCCCATTTTGTTTGTGCTACAAACTATAATTTATACCTTCTTCACAGTTTATAAGCGTAAATTTATTGTTCGGCTTTAATTCCCATTGATCTTGCTGTTCCCTCGACAATCTTAACAGCCGCCTTGAGATTATTGGTATTTAAGTCATCCATTTTTTCCCTTGCAATTTCCTCAACCTGAGCTTTTGTGAGGGCTGCCAAAGTTTCTCTTCCAGCCATTCCGGACCCTTTTTCAAGCCCAAGCGTTTTTTTAATCATTGCCGAAACGGGAGCCTTTTTGATAATAAATTCAAAAGAACGATCTTCGTAAATAGTGATTACGGCAGGAACAACATTACCCTTCATATCTTTGGTTTTGTTGTTATATGCTTTGACAAACTCCATAATGGCAACTCCGTGTTGTCCCAGTGCCGGCCCCAGAGGCGGAGCGGGTGTGGCCTCTCCTGCCGGAAGATTAACTTTAATGACTGTTTTTATCTTTTTAGCCATATATAAATGATTTAAAGACGGTCACGGGATTCTCACACAAGGTGAGGTTCCTATGTATCTTTATAATAGGTACACTTGAAAAACTTGCAAAGATTACAAAGAGATATCGGAAAGCAACAAAAGAAGCTTTATCGATACTCTTTTTTAGTATCTCCCTCAAAATTTTCGAGGTACGGCAATTATAGCAAAGAGAATAACCCGAAGTAAAGGGGGGAGTAATAGGTATGAAACTAAACAATATTGGAAAGATGAATTTGTTGCAAAAAAGAGAAATGTTTTAGACTTTTTGAATTTGTAAAAAGTCTAACTCCACCGGGGTTTCCCGTCCAAATATCGAAACCAATACCTTTACTTTTCCTCTCGCTTCGTCCATTTCGTGAATTGTTCCTAGAAAGTCGGCAAAAGGACCGTCGTTGATTTTTACTGCCTCGCCGACGGAAAACTTGGTTTTAAATCTTGGGGCTGGGGCTGAGATGAACTTTAGAATATTTGCAACTTCACCTTCGGAAAGGGGGGTGGGTTTTGATCCCGTACCTACAAAACCGGTCACCCCTGCCGTTGTGCGTACAGCGAGCCAGGTGGAATCGTCAAGTATCATTTTTACCAAAAGATAACCCGGAAAGATTTTTTCCTTAACAGTTGCTTTTTTTCCTCCCCTGATTATTACTCTGTCTTGAGTGGGGATTAAAAGTTCGAAAACACTACCCGAAAGGTTCATCGTTTCGACCCTTTGACGTAGGGTTTCGGAGACCCTTGCTTCGTGTCCCGAGGCGGTATGAACCACATACCACTTCGCTTTGGGATCTTGGGTTTGTGCAATAACAATATGGCCGGGAATTTTTTTCTTCCCTGTTCCTCTTTCATCGACGGATAAATTTTGTTGGTCCATAATTTTTTTACCTAACTACGATTAAAGCCAAAATTTTTGTAAAAATATAATCCAGACCTCCGACATAAATTCCAACAATTGCCGAAATTGATAAAACAATTAAGGTCAATCTTACTACCTCGTTTCTTTTTGGCCAGGTTACTTTTGCAAGCTCAGCTTTTACCTCGTATAAGTAGTTTATAACTTTACCCACAGGCTGAAATTGTAGCAGAATAGAAAAGCAAAAAAAAGAGTTAAACTTGATTTGCTCTGATATAATCCAGATATGACGCTTGAGCATAAGGATACGCAGGGGGTTAGTACAGTAATAAAGGTTGTGGCAGAAAAAGTTTTAATATACGTCCGTGGTGGCAATCACTTGGCTTCAAAAGCGAATGTCATATCAAGGGGGAGAGAGCAAAAACAAAATGGATTTCCAGAAGGTACTATTGAGTCCTTGTTGCCGATTTTTCAAGAAGCTGAAGGAGATGGGTATCGCCCAATCTTGGCTCCTGAGTCAGGTACGTGGGAAGGGTTAAGGCAGCAAGCTAAGTATAGTACTTTTGGGGAGGCCATAAATATTTTAAGGAGATATGGGCATGGTGCTAAGGAAGTCAGCGATGAAGTAATGGAGCGGGTCTTGAATATGTCGGGAACAGTCGGTGACGCTAGAATAGCAGCGAGGGAAACATTGGGGTGGTGGCTTGAAGGGAAAATACGTCGATTATATGTAAGTACTACGGGGTTTTCACCAAAAAAAAGATGACTTCTCCTGATTTTTCTTTTGAAAAACGCTTCTGGAAAAAAGGACGCAAACTGATAATCGGTTTGGATGAAGTTGGAAGAGGAGCTTTTGCGGGTCCGGTGGTTACGGGAGGAGTTATTTTTAAAAAAGGAGTCGACATTGGTAAACTAAAAGATAATGGGGTAAAAATAGACGATTCCAAAAAGTTAACTGCGAAACAAAGGGAAAGGGCAGATGAATGGATAAAAGATAATTGTCTCTGCTGCTCAGTCAGTGTAATTTCTGCAAAAAAAATAAATAGGGTTGGGATTTCAAAAGCAACTCATTCGGGTTTTCGTCGGGTTGTTGCTAATATGCAAAACAGACTTGACCGAAGAGTAGATTTTATACTCATAGATGCTTTTTATATCCCATACATAAGGGGGTTTCCAAAAGGTACCAAAAGAGTTCAAAGTGGTTGGGGAGCCAATACTAGGAAGACAAAACAATTAGCAATTGTAAACGGTGATCAAAAATCGTTCTCAATCGCTGCAGCTTCAATTATTGCAAAGGTTGCTAGAGATAAATTGATGGCTAAGTTGGGGGAAAGCCCAAGGTATAGGAAATTCAAATGGAAGAAAAACAAGGGCTATGGGACGAGTGAACATAGGGTAGCAATATTGAAATACGGACAAACAGGATATCACAGAAAAAAGTTCGTGGAGACGTTTCTTAGTAAATTAAACCGGAAACAAGAGACTCTTTAATAGTTTCTTTTCTTCTCTAATTGTCTTAAGTGTTCGATGCGGTATTTTTGTTCTTTCCTTCTTTCGGCGGGTTTTTTGTAACGCTCTCTGTCGCGAAGTTCAAGTAATATCCCCTCGTTAAGAACCTGTTTCTTGAAGCGGGCAATTAATCTGTCGTCCGATTCTCCCTTCTTCTTTTTGACGATAAACATTAAGTATCGCCTCCCTTCCGGTTTTGTTGTTGATTTGTGTCATACAAAACTCACCTCGGCCATATTCTATCAGGTTATACAATATTTGCGAAGGGGATAGTGTTGTTGATGGAGGGTATCTTATGTTATTATTTGTCGTATGAAGGAAAATAAATCCAAGAAGAAAGCATTAATTACCGGAATTACGGGTCAGGATGGTTCGTACTTGGCGGAGCTGCTTTTGAAAAAGGGTTATGAAGTATATGGTTTAGTAAGAAAAACCAGCCATTTTTTATACCCGAATATTTCTCACTTGCAAAGCGAGGTTAGTTTAATCCAAGCTGATCTTTTGGATCCGGTTTCTCTTCGGGAAGCCTTGCAAAAAGTGAAACCTGACGAGGTATATAATTTGGCTTCCCAATCTCATCCCTCGGAATCTTTTAAACAGCCGATACATACGGCAGAGATAACGGGAATTGGGGCCCATAGGGTTTTGGATGCGACTTATGATGTAAGTCCAAAAACGAAATTTTATCAAGCATCCTCTTCCGAAATGTACGGGTGGGTTAAAGAAATTCCTCAAAATGAAGAAACTCCTTTTAATCCTGCAAATCCCTACGCTGCGGCAAAGCTTTATGCTCATGCCATGACCAAAATTTACAGAGCAAGCTATAATATGTTCGCTTGTGCCGGAATACTTTTTAATCATGAATCACCCCGAAGACACTTGGGATTTGTGACTCAAAAAGTGACTTATGCCGCGGCTTGTATAAAATTGGGGGTAAGTAATTCCGAACATTTAAATGAAGAGGGCGAGGCCATTGTTAAAAACGGAAAAGTATCATTAGGAAACTTAAGTGCAAAACGTGACTGGGGCTTTGCGGGAGATTACGTTGAAGCAATGTGGTTGATGATGCAACAGGAAAAACCCGATGACTTTGTGATTTCCACGGGTGAGACATATACTATAGAGGAGTTGTGCAAAGAGGCTTTCTCCTACGTTAACGAAGACTGGAAAAAGTATGTAGTTATAGATAAAAGGTTTATTAGGCCGACCGAGACAGGACCATTGATAGGTGATGCTTCAAAAGCGAGAAGAGAATTGGGTTGGGAGCCAAAAGTAAATTTCAAAGGTTTGATTTCCATGATGGTTGATGCACATATCGCCAGATTAAAATAGACTTCAAAAATATTTATTACTTGCCCATTTATCAAAGTAGTACTCCTTTGTTCACCCGAAGAGATAGCTGGGGAAAAAGGGTTGTTTGCCCCCTGGGGTGGATGAAAAGAGTTATTTTATGATTGCAAGGAGAATAAACATAGCGGCGATAAAACCCGCAATCCAAAGGGCTGTGTAGATAACAATTTTTAAAGCTTCTTTGGGCTTTTTCTTATCCCAAAAGAGAATAAAAGGGTACCCCAATGTAATTAAGGCACAAATTAGTGCCGAAGCCGCAAATAAAGATAACATCAAAAGAGGGCCAAGATAGAGATTCATTTTTGGAAACCATACATTACCTTTCCAAAATATAATTGAAACTAGAGAAATATAAGCGGTTAAACCCAGTGCTTGGAGAAAGGAGGAAAGACACAACTTCTCTTTCTTCATAGTTAGATAATAATATAAATGGGTGAAAAATAAAAGGGATACTTTCTACAGTTAAAAGTGATAGCATTAATTAATAAAGCCATGTTTTTTAGGAGATACACCTATCTTTTGAAAGATCAGGTTTGGTCCAGGGTTTTTACGTTGACTTTTATTTTGTTTTTTCTTTTCTTGGGAGACGGGATATTAAGTTACTGGGCGCCAAATCTGATAGAAAAAACCTTTGGCAGTGCCTCGGTGATGGGACTTGTTGTCAGTTTTTCTTCGATAATCGGGCTCGGGGCCGATTTGATATTGCCACAGATAATTAAAAACGCCAAGGTTAGAAATCTTTTAATGGGTGGTGTTTTTGGAGTTTTTGTTTTTGCCTTAAATTTGATCCTTGGCCTTAAGCTTCCCTATATGGGGATATTTCTTTTGGCTATGGCGGTTTGGGGATTGTATTATGAATTCTTTGCTTTTGCTTCCCAGCAGTTTGTTGCCGATTCGGTTCCTTTTAGAATGCACTCATCATCTTGGGCATTTTTAGGAACTTTTAAAAGTTTGGCGTATTTTTTGGGGCCATTAATTGCGGGGTGGGTTGTGCTACGGGGGGAGGCTAATCCCGCGCTGATGGCGATGCTTTTTGCATTCATCGGGTTTTTGGCGTTATTTTTTTCCAAAAAGGGGAATGACAGACCTATTGAAGTTGATACAACACAAGTCGACTTGGTTAGTGAGATTGAGCATTGGTATATTCTTTTTAGGCATGTTTGGCCTGTTGTCATTTTAAGCCTTTTTATGGGTTTAGTTGATGCTACCTTTTGGACAACGGGAGCAACATGGACACAGACCTTGTCAAAACAAAGCTTTATCGGTGGATTTTTTCTTCCGGCGTATCAGCTGCCCTCATTATTTATGGGTTTTATTATAGCCAAGTGGGGAACATACAAAGGAAAAAAGAAAATGGCCGAAATATTTTTGTTGTTAGCCGGAATATTTTTGGCACTTTTGGGGGTAAGCGCTAACGTTTACTGGCAAATTAGTATGGTTTTTATTTCAAGTATTATGCTTTCGGTGAGTTATCCGATGACTGATGCTACCTATTCCGATATTATTTCTCGAATGGGGCGGGAGAGGAAACACTTAATTGGCCTTTCCAATTCGACCATGAGCCTTGCTTACGTTGTTGGCCCTGCTTTGGCGGGTTTTATAACCCAGGCGGTTGGTGCAAGGATCTCCTTCGTTGTTTGGGGGCTTGTAGTTATCTTTGTGTCTGGAATGCTTCTTTTGGTAACACCTAAAAAACTTCGTCTCCCCCAAGAGGAAATTCAAAACTGGGAAACGTAAAGTTGTTTTTATTCCCCTTCGTAAGAAAACCACGGATGTTCTTCGGTAAGTTTAGGAGGCTTTATTGAATCTTTTTCTATGATATCATTATATTTGAATAGTTATGGCGGATACTGAAATAAGAAGAAATTCAAAGAAGATAAAACTTTACGGTGACAGAGACCTGTTGAAAAAATATAAATTGGTTGTTGTTGCATACTCGCATATCAAAAGAGAGTGGTTTCCGACCCAGTCGGCTTATGATGCAGAAGTTGAGGTCGAGGATAGAGCCCAGGAGGTACTTGAAGAAATAAGTAAGCTGGGGGTTGAGGTGAAAACCATACCTGGTGATCAATACTTTTTGACTAATATTTTGGTTGATAAACCTGACCTTATAATAAACCTTGTTGATACCCTTCGCGGGGAAGATATGCTTCAGACGTCCGTTCCTGCTGCGTTGGAACTTTCCAATATTCCTTATACCGGGGCCAAGATGGAGGGAATGGTGATTGGAAATAACAGAAATTTAACCAAGAGACTCCTTATGTCTTACAATATTCCCACCCCGCTCTTCCAATTTGTAAGAAGAGTGGGTGTTTCTGTGGATGAATCATTGGGTCTTCCCCTTATTGTTAAATTGAATGAAAGCGGTGGCAGTGTAGGGATAGATAATCATGCGGTAAAAGAAAGCTTTAAGGATGCACAGAAAAAAGTGGATGCAATGATATCAACTTATAAATTACCGGTCTTGGTGGAAAGATTTATTGATGGGAAAGAAATCACCGTAGTGATTTTTGATGACGGGTATAAGAAGCGGGTCTTTATGGGTGAAAAGATATTTAAGAAAAAACCCGATGGAAAGCATTATTTTACAAGTATAGAATCTTACGATGACCTGCATGCCTATAAGTACAAAGAGGTAGATGAGGAATTAAGAGAAAAGATAGCGCCCCTTGCGGTCAGGGCATTTGGGGGTCTACACCACAGAGATTATGCGAAATTTGATGTCAGGGTTGATGAAACTTCGGGGATTCCATACTTTACAGATAGCAATCCCAATACTGCCTTCGGACCCGACAGTGGTCTTCCAATGACCGAGGTAATGGCCCTTCACGGAATAAGCTTCCAGGATACCTTAATAAGTTTACTTTCCAAATATGCAAAATCCTTGGAGTAACCCCTTTTTTCCAACAATGAAAAGGGTTTGTCAGAAAACCTCTTCGCATTGCGGGCCGGCAGCTCTCGAGATGCTTTTTTCCTTCGTTGGAGTTTATATTGATCAGGACAAGTTTGTTGAAACTGCCAATATTGGGCACAAACTAGAAGAATACGGGATGACGATAGCCGAAATGTGTCCGGTGGCAGGTATTTTGGCTCCTCAATTAGCCTTTTGGTACAAAGAGGGCTCCGCTTTATCTGAGCTATCAGAAATTGTAAAGAATTACGGGTTTCCGGTCGGTGTTCAGTGGCAGGGCGTATTTTATGAGGATGCAGATGAAGATGAAGATAATGGACATTACGGAGTTGTGACCCACATAGATACCATAAACAACATAATTGTGCTTTCAGATCCTTATAAAAGGTTCGCAGGGACTGATAGGCAATTTCATATTTTGGAGTTTCAAAATAGATGGTGGGATGAGAATGAAATTCTTGATCCGGTAACGGGAAGAACGAGCCTTGTGCGGGAAGAGAGAATGATGTTTATTGTTACACCAAAGGATGCGGTCTTTCCTGAAAGTTTGGGTATGATAAGAAGCTAAACTCAAAAAAACTCCACCCTCAGATTGATATCCGTTGTTGGTAAACTATTTGCTTTTTGTTAGCAAGGGGACAGTCTACTTTAAGGTTGTTATCTGGATCTTCTTTTTGAAGTTTTTTGACAACCCAAAACTTTTTGAACAAAGAGTAAAAGAAGGGAAATTATAAGATAAATAATAAAAGAGAGGCATAATACCAAAAACAGCGGATAATAGGTACCTAGCTTTGTGTAGGCAAAAATTAAGGTTAAAGGTGAATAGTGTGAGATGTAATATGTGCCATCGGGAAGGGGAGCCGTTTCCTGTATGAAAGGTATCGCAAGGATAAAAAAAGTAACAATTATGCTTACGAGTTTGGGCTTTAAAAAACCACAACAACTCCCGCAGGATACTTTCATTAATTTTATCTTACCACCATTGTTACTATTTGAGCAAATTTGATAAAGATATGGAAGCTTCTTTGCCTTCAATATACTCCTATGGTAAAGTTGGAAACATGAGTCCGGAAGCTAAGACAAAAGAGTCAGAAAATGTTCGACAGGTGGTGAGGGCTATTTTATTAACTTGCGATGGACGTGTTTGTATAGGGAAAAGGGCCCCAGGGGAGTATGAAGCCGGAAAATGGTGCCTTGTTGGAGGTAAAGCCGAAGGGAAGGTTCTAAGTAAAGAGGCTTTGAGAGAGATTTCAGAGGAAACAGGAGTAGCAGGAGATGAATTAACAGACGAAGTTGAGCCGAGATTTGTCTTTTTCGTAGACAGAATTAAAGACGGTGTGGTGTGGAGGAATAACTATTACATATTTGAGGCCGATGATTTGTGTATTCCTTTGATTCTGGAGAGCTTCAGTCGAAGGGAATTTTCTGAATTAGCCTTTGTTTTAGAAGAAGACTTAAGAGGTTTACGATTTGCCTTTGGGGATAGAAAAGTAGTAAGAGATTTTTTTAAGTACGTGGGGAATTGAGCCCGCTTTGTAGGAGCTAGTGAACTTATCGGGAACTTTTACTTTTTAAGAAAGGGGTGGTAGGTGAAGATGGTGTTCAAGCCTTTCAACCCTCTTTCTTAACTCAAGATATTCTTTGTCAAAAAAAATTTACGACGCTTTTCATATCTTTTCTTATATGTGTAACATCTTCTTTTATTGGTTTTAGCTCTTGATTGATTGTCTTTTTAGATTCGACATTAACAATTTTTTGGATTTGGAATAAATCAGGCTTTGTTAACATAAAAACAATATAATTCTTTGAAAAAATATTTTCAATAAGTCAAAACGTATCAGCAGGCTCTGATGAATTTATGGGGAACTTCTTTTTACAGAAAGATATTGTAATTAATTATATTCATAATATAATCTCAAACTACTGCTCTGATAAATATGTTAGTATTTAGAAATGAAGGTGAGCCGCCCCAGATTGAGGGATTAACAATACAGTCTACTCATGGTTTCCATAAAGCTGTAGACAGACTAAGAGATGTTACTTTGAAAGATAAACCAATTCTTCACCCTTATCGGATGAGTAAAATTACACTTGAGAGAGTTAGTATTGAAGACCTTTATCCCTGTGCATTATACGTTTTAACAGAAAATTTAAATCGCGTGCAAAAGTTAAGGGAAGCTTTTTTGAAACAGGGAATTGATTTACTCCAAATGAAAGTAGATAAAGCGTTAGTAAATTATTCATGGGAGGGAAAAGAAAACTGTGTTATTACACCACCCTTAATTGAAGTGTCAGAAGATGATGGGGGAATTATGATGGTGGTTGATGGACTTCATCGGGTAATAAAAGCTAGGGAGTTTAGATTAAAAACAATGGTTGTGACAAAAATAGAAAATATTAGTCTACCCTTGCCTGTTTTGCCTGTCGGGTGGGATGAGGTAAAAGTAGTTAATACGGTTCCTCCTGCCGAACAAAAGAGAAGGTATCGCTTTAGTTCTATGGACGAGATTCGAAAGTGGGAAGAATCAAATCAGGAAAGGTTTGTTCAAGCGTTTGATTGGGGAGATTCATTTATGAGTAGAATATTGGAAAGAGAGCAGATTATTAAGACTTATACCGTTCTATATGCCCCCTGGGATTGTCCTGGTTGAAACTGTTTTGCAGGGGTTAGTAAACTATATAGGGAACTTCTATGTTCATATCCATTCTGATAGAATATCCCTCGTATGACTATCGAATTAAGTGAAAGGTTTAGATTCCCCGGCGGCAATGAAATGAATGGTTTTTTTATACATAAAAATTTAACGGAAGAAGAAAAAACAATTTGTCTTAAACTGATGAGTGGAGGGCCATTAGGCCTGAGTGTTTTAAGAATCAGACGTAAAAAAATTCCTATTGAAGACATAAAAGCTTTAGAAACGGATGGCATAATAATAAAAACATCGTTACTGCAACTAGCAAATGAATTGGTACGGGATGAATGGGCAAGCGACAAGTATAAGGAAACAGAAGAACAAGGTGGTTTTCTGGCTTTAGTTAACGAGGAGGAACGAGAAGATTTCCGTAATTATGTTGAAGCAATGAGGATAGTGGACGCAGGAAAAAATCCGGAAAGTGAAGAAATAAGATATAAAGTAACAACGACTTTGTATGACTACTTGGATTTGGCATATGTATAATTGGAGAGTATGTTTTTCTGGTGTTTGGTAGGGGTTAGCGAACCATATAGGGAACTTCTTCAAATATCCAAAGGTTGTTTATCAGAGAAGTGGTAAATATTTAGAGGAATCTATTTCTAATAATCCTTTAGCTTAAATGAAACTTGATATATCTTTATGCTTACTTTCCCCCCAATTTCTTGGAGTGCGTATTCAAGCTTGGGGTCTCTTTCTCTAACAATTATTAGCCCACCTACTTTTTCATTTGCTTTAGCTAAGTTTCTTCTAACCCAGCCCATATAACGCAGCACTTGACCAACTACTTCGTCGTTTTTTCGGCCTTTTTTCAGCTCTATTACAACAAATCCATCCTTGTCCTTAGCAAGAATGTCTATATATCCAGCCTCGTCAGTATAATACTGTTTTCCAATATTGCCATTCTGGTCCTTAAACATTGTGAGTTTTTTATCAAAATTTATTTTGTCCCAATTTTTTACTATAAAATCTTCAAGAAACTCTTCAAGGGCAAACTCCATATCCTCATCGGTGGTAATTTGAGACTCAGAAATGTCAGGAACTTTTCCTAAAATAATCTCGTAATCTCTTTCTGAAATTTTGCTTGAGCCACCCTGGGCGGGAGCATATTCCAAATTTTTAAAAGTTTTTCTCGACTTAGGCTGGTCAAAAATTACTACGTCCTCAAGATCGATCCTCAAAGTTTTCGGATCTAAGAACCAGCTTTTTGATTTTTCGGTTTTATCTTCATAGGCACCTGTCTTAAGTGTGGCAGCTCCCACGAATACCTGATTATCGGTACCAGTTAGATAAAAGACAACTTTGTCTTCGACCTTTATA
>Ga0315281_10005564_pt1 | contig 18015 bp, 13 predicted proteins | sample YL17G07_0_MG_FD_204540 | JGI IMG/M metagenome (GOLD analysis project Ga0315281, IMG submission 204540) | Sediment microbial communities from Yellowstone Lake, YNP, Wyoming, USA - YL17G07_0 | ecosystem: Environmental > Aquatic > Freshwater > Lake > Sediment | place: USA: Wyoming | collected...
CTACGCCTGGGGCCTGATGGGCTTCGGCGACGAGGATGGTGATGGGCGAGAGGACGAACTGACGACGGCGCAGCGCTCCGAACTCGAGGCGTGCCGGCAGTCGTTCTTGTTCTTCCTCAAGTACTACCAGTTCAAGAACCGTGAAAACGGCCAGGTGATCTCGTTCCATGACTTGTGGCAGGGACAGGTCGACTTCGCCACGTTGATGCAGGACCATGCCTGGCTCCTGGCGCTCAAGGCAGGCAAGCTCGGCTTCACAGAGCTCGAGTGCGCTTACGACGTGTGGGTGGCGGTGTTCGGCCAGCGCAACGCTCGCGTGCACCTCTTCTCACTCGACGTGCGCGCCGCCCAACAACTGCTGGACTACGTGCGCTTTGGCCTCACACATCTCCCGTCGTGGATGCAGCTGCCGATCATGCGGGATGAGGCAGGCGGTGACACAGTGAACTCGGTCAAGCTCGACGCCGGTCCCGATGACATTCGCACCATCGTCTCCTACTCGGCTGGTCCGCACGTGAGCATCGATCAGACGGCGACGCACTCGCACGTCGACGAACTCGCGCGCATGCCGCACCCGGAGCAGACGTGGAGCGCTATCCAGTCGACGGTCGCCCCGGGCGGAACTTGCCACATCGTGACGCGCGGCGCCGGCGCCGATGACTTCGTCTCCGACCTCTGGGAGGCGGCGGAGAGCGGCGTCGGTCAACTGCACGCGTTCTTTGCGCCGTGGACCGCCCGGCCTGGGCGAGACGGAGAATGGCGAGACGACCAGTCCGGCACATTGCCGGCGCAGCAGCTGTTGCATTTTGCGCCGGAGACGCCGGCCGACGCCCTCGCCGGCGATGAAACGGCTGAGTACATCCCGCACCAGATCTGGGACAGCTGCGCTGACTCTTCGCTTGAGCAGCTCTTGCCAGGCACCGGAGAGGCGGTCGTCATTGGCCTCGACGGCGCCGTGCACGGCGACTGCTGTGGCGTCGTGGCGGTATCCCTACATCCGAACCGCCCGCGGGTTCCTGCGATCCGCGCCTGCAAACTGTGGGACCCGCGAAAGCTCGGCCATCCGGTCGACCTGGACGAAGTGGAACGTTTCATTCGGTTTCTCATCGAGGGAGGATGCACTAACTATCACCCGCCGTCGATGCCGCTTCCGGGATGCGGCGGTTGCCAGGCGCGCGTCTACCCGATCAAGAAGCACAGGATCGTCTGCGTCGTCTACGACCCCTACCAGATGGAACAGATGGCGCAGCACTTGCGCCAAATTGTGTGGTGTCAGGAGTTCCCGCAGATGCGCGATCGCGAGATCGCGGACTCGTTGATGCATAAGCTCGCGTTGCGGGGCCAGCTTGCACATACGGGCGACCTCCAGCTCAGGGAGCACGTCCTGAACGCACGCGCCAAGTTGTCGAAGGATGACGATTCAAAGATGCGGATGATCAAACGATCACCGTCCCGGCGGATTGACTTGGCGGTCGCAGCGAGCATGGCGATCTCGCGGATCCTGACCCTGAATCTCTAGACGCTCTCGTCAACGTCAACGATTGGGCCGGCAGGGAGTCACCTGCCGGCCCACATGATCCCCTTTGTGCGACCGCGAAATATTGCCGCAATTGGTCTCATCTTGGTCTCATCCGGGAAGCTGTCTTGAGACCGCGTTCTGGTCCGTCGCTGCCTGACAGCAACGCTGACAGCTACCCGGCCTGAGGGATTTTTGGATGGTCTGTTGGGCGGCGTACGCTGTGTGGATATTCGCCCCCTACGGCACCACATCGGCCCTGATCCACGGCTGTAGCGAACAAAGCGGCGATCGTCTGACAGCAACGCTGACAGCTACCCGATGGGCGGCTCCGGCGAACGCTGAACGAAGCGGCAGGTCCTGCCCCAAGTTTCGATCGTGACGCGCTGGAATGGGACACTGTCCCGAGGTCATTCGGTCTGTAAAACCGTGTACCGCAGGTTCGAATCCCGCCCCTGGGACCATCTTGTAGCATCGAAATCGGCGCCCGCGGGCGCCGATTTTGCGTGTTCCCCGGCCTGTGACAGCAACCGTGACAGCAACGCGTGCCGAGTGTGCGCGATAGGGCGTTCCTCGCGTCTCACGGCCCCTACTGTGCTCCGTTAGTGGCCCAAAATGGCGTCAAACGCGTCCGCAGCCTGCTGCTGCATCGTCATCGAGACGTGCGAGTAGAGGTCGAGCGTCGTGCTGATCCGGGTGTGGCCGAGCATCTCGGAGACCACCTTCGGATGCACGCCGCGTCCCAAGAGCAGCGTGGCGGAGGTATGGCGCAGATCGTGAAAGCGCATCCGCGGCAGGCCGGCGCGCGTCAGCAGCGGTTCAAACGACCGACGAAGGATGCTCGCTGTGATCGGACGGCCGGCTTCCGTGGCGAACACCAACTCAACGTTCTCCCACGCCGCGCCCACGCGCAGGCGTTCCTCGGCTTGGGCGGCGCGATGCCGTCGGAGTGCGTCAATCGGTTGCTTGGAGAGCGCGACGCGGCGCCGCGATCCTGCCGTCTTCGGCTCCATGATGCGGAGGCCCTCCGGCGTCGCCTGCATCGAGCCGCGGACCTGCAGCGTGCCAATGTCGACATCGACATCACGCCAGCGCAGACCGAGCAACTCGCCCTGACGCATGCCCGTGGTGACCGCGAGGACGTACAGGGCTTCGAGTCGGTGGCCCGCTGCGGCGGCGAGGAACGCGCGGGCCTGCTCGGGAGTGAGGGTAGCGATCTCGAAGTGGCGGTTGCGGGGCGGATCGACGAGGTCGGCGATGTTGCGATGCACCAACCCCCACCGGACTGCATTGGAGAGTGCCTTATGGATCAGAGCGTGGACGTGGTTAACCGTGGTTGAACAGAGACCGGCTTCCAGTCGCGACGCGTACAGTCGCTGCAGGTGTTGAGGAGTAAGCCGGGCGAGCGACAGCGCACCGATCTGCGGAATGACGTGCAGGCGGACGAGCTGCTCGTAGCCGACGAATGTGCGCGGGCGGAGCGACGGCCGCACGGCATCGAGCCACTGCGTGAAGAACTGACTGACCGTCTGTCGCGGCCCCGTGACGAGCACGCCCTTGTCGCGCGCGTCGAGCGCACCCGTCAGCTTCCTGGCGACCTCGGCGCGTGTCCTGCCGAGGAAGTGCTGGCGGCGGCCGCCTTCAGTGGTCACCGACGCGCACCAGCGGCCGTCCGTCCGCTGGTACACGGATCCTTCACCGTTGGCTCGTTTTCCCATCGCCCAGCCGCCTTTCCTCGTACGCCATACATCACTCTGCCCGCGGACAAAGTCAACGACTACCCGGCGCGATCGGCGAAGAGTTATCAATCCGGCCGGACGGTGAGAGTAGGCGGCGGCGGGATACGCGGGCGCGCATCTAATTCAGCTGGCGACCGCGGCGATGCGTGGAGCTCGACACCCACTATGGCAGCGTCGTGCTGGCCCGCTTCGAGAGCTTCTCGGGCAAGGAGGCTGTGTGCCTGGGGTCTTCGTGATCGTGCGGGACGCCCGGGGCTCGGTCGTGCATGTCCGCCCGGCGCGACGACGGGGAATGCATCGGCTGCTTCGAGGCCGGGCTGTTCGAGGTGCTGCGGTCGCTGGTGCTGGAAGAACGAGCGGCGGCCGGGCCCACCAGGGGAGGAGAGACGCAGCCGCCGCTTCGACCCGAGTGTACGCCGCGATGAGAGGGTGGAGTGTTATGAAGCCGTTGCCGCTACGCCCGGACCGTGCCGTCTCCGGTGATCGCCGCGTCGCCGAAGAGAATCGCGGCCCAGGCCTCGCCATCCACCAGCCGCTTGCCGAGCAGCTTCTCGTGGGCGGCACACCAGTTGCAGAGGTCGAGCTTGCCGAGCAGCGTGTTGGGGAAGGCCGGGGAGATCGGCGTGCCCTCGGTGCAGATCTCGTAGGCCATCATCTCGGTCTCGCCCTGCCAGGGCGTGGGCGGCATCGTCGTGTCGGGCGTTGCGGGCATCTCGCTGTCGTCGCCGGCGTAGCCGTAAGGCAAGAGCGGAATGAACGTGTCGTGCTCGTCCTTCGGGTGGTGCCAGCCCTTCGGGAACTCACGGGCTTCGTACATGCCGATGTAGAGGAATTCGGTGGTCATCGTCTACCTCCGCGCTGCGGCGAGCCGCTGGCGTGCCAGGCGCTCGTGCGCCTCGATGCTCTGGAAGCCGCGCCCGAAGCCGCTCGTGCGTGCCCGGAACGTCACCAGCTCATCGACGATGAAGGCGATCCGGCCCTCGTAATTCCATTCGGGATCGGCTGTCTCGTCGGCCAGCCGGTAGGCCTCGATCAGCTGGTCCACGTACTCGGTGCTCGTCCGTGCCTCGGTGTTCGTCCTGAAGACGTCGATACTCATCGTCTACCTCCGCGCCGCGTCGAGCCGCTCGCGCGCCAGGCGGTCGAGCGAGAGGCGGTTGAAGTGCCGGCGATCGAAGCCGCTGGTGTGGGCGCACCACGTCACCAGCTCATCGACCATGAAGGTGATCCTGCCTTCGTAGCGCCATTCGGGATCGGAGGTCTCGTCGGCCAGCCGATAGGCCTCGATCAGCTGGTCCGCGTACTCGGTGCTCGTCAGGTCCTCGGTGTTCGTCATGGTGGGTTCTCCTTTCGCGTCCATACATCACTCGTGACGCCGGAGAAGTCAACGAGTCCGCGCCAAGAATCACGAGTGTTATCAATCCCGCTCGACGGCGAGAAAGCGAGCGTGACCCGTTGACTTCGATCGCGACCAGAGTGATGTATGCCGCTACCAACGAGACAGCCCTCGCGAGAGGGCCAGCGAAAGGAGCGGCGTGATGCCGATCGAGAACAGGGAGATGGCAGCGGGGACCGTGCTCGTGGCACGGTACAAGAAGCAGGATCGGACGTGCGAGGTCGTGGAGACGCCCGAGGGGCTGCGCTACCGCCTGGACAACGGGACCGAGCACAAGAGCCCGTCCTCGGCGGGGAAGGCGGCGATGGGCGGGGTCGCCTGCAACGGCTGGCGCTTCTGGTCGGTCCAAGGCACGGAGAAGCCGGTGCGCGAGGCCAAGGCCGAGAAGCCGGTGAAGGAGCCCGCGGCGAAGAAGCCGGCGGCGAAGACCGCGAAGAAGGCGAAAGCCAAGAGCGCGAAGAGGCCGAAGGTGGCACGCGCGGCGAGCAACGGCGATTCGTACGGCTGCGGCGTCTGCCCCGAGACGTTCCCGACGCAGAAGAAGGCGGTCGCCCACGCCATGACGCACACCGCGTAGCGACCGACTCCCGCGACAGCGCGCACAGCAGGCCTCACACGGGGCCTGCTGTCGTCTCGTCGGCTCATCCCCCAATTCGCCCCGACGTGCGCCCACACGCGCCACACGTGCGCAACGTTCGGCGCGCGCCGACTCACGACACACGATGGGTAGATCGTAATGGCTGAGGCTACCAACCGGCGTGGCTAGCAGGGGTGGCGAATGGCAGCGGCCCTGGCTACCTGCACGTTCAGCAAAGCATCCGGCGATCAGCGCCGCGCTCGGCCGATGCGTGACAACGCGCTCTGCTTCTGCCATGACCCGGAGTTCGCTACAAAGGCGGCTGAAGCGCGGCGACATGGCGGCCTGCGCCGGCGCCGCGAGGAAACGCTCCTCGGCGCGTATGATGTCGAAGGCGTGGAGAGCGTCGCTCAGATCCGCAGGGTCATCGACATCGTGATCTTCGACCCCCTCCGGGCTGGAGAACTCCGTCGCCCGCGCACGGCTCCTCATCGCAGCGGCACAGGCCGCGACCCAGCTTCCTTCCTTCGCGCCTCGTCACGGAGGTACGTATCGACGGCCCTGCGCGTCGTGAACAAGTCCTGCCCCAGCTTCCAGGCCTGGAGGATTCCCGTGCGCTCCAGCAGTCTGAGATCGGATGCACTCAGGCCGCTGTGGGCCGCCGCCTCCGCCACGGAGAGCAGCTCTCTCGGCTCCGGCACGCGCCGGCCTCGTTTCTAATCGCTGTCGATTGTAGCGAGTGCGGCCATCGCGGGCGGCGCGGGTGTGAGGTGCCTGACCCGCCAGGTGTCGCTCCGCGCGGCTGATCTCCCGTAAGCTGAGCCCGTTCATCCGTTCAGACATGGCGGATCGGCCCATCAGTTGAATTCAGGAGATCCGGTGAGAGTCAACGTCAACGGCGTGAGCCTCTTCTTCGACGTGGAGGGCGCCAAGCTCGTACCCGACGGCTCTTCGATGCGCGAGCAGCCGACACTAATGTTGCTCCACGGCGGGCCGGGAGAAGATCATTCGCCCCTGAAAGTTCACTTCGGCGCGCTATCCGACATCGCGCAGATCGTCTATCTCGATCTCCGTGGTCACGGCCGAAGCGATCGCAGCGATAGTGGCCACTGGAACCTTGCCCAGTGGGCTGACGATCTCAGCGAACTGTGCAGCGCGCTGGAGATCGGACGGCCAATCGTGTTTGGAGAGTCATTCGGCAGGTTCGTGGCTATGAAGTACGCCACGCAGCGTCCCACCGAACCTTTGAAGCTCATCCTCTCCAGCACACGGGCCGGACCGCAAGACATCGCAGAGACGATTGACATCGGTATGCGTCTAGGCGGAAGTTCCTTCGAATCACTCGCTGCGGCTTGGCTGCAGTATCGGGATCCAGAACAGTGGCACGAGATCACACAGGCTATCGGCAAGTTGAGCAGTAGACGGGAGCAAGACGGATCCATCGCGCGACGTGGTATCTGGAGTCAGGAAGTGTTCGATTGGTTCAATCGCCAAGGCGGTGAGAGTGAGTCTCTGGAACTGCACTCGGACTTGGCACGCGTCGTCTGCCCGACGCTCGTCTTGTGTGGCGAAGACGATCCGATAACACCGGCTGGTGCCTCCCGTCAGATCGTCTCCGCGCTCTCGCCCGAGATCGTGCGGTTTGAGTTGTTCCCGGATTGCGGACACATCGTCGAACGGGACAAGCCGACGGAGTTTCTCGCGACTATACGTGAGTTCATCTTGTCTTGATACAGCGAGGGACTGGGGCGCACGGCTCAAGCCGCGCGGGGCGGATCCGGCTATCGGGTCGTCTTCGGCGGGTTCGCGTCGTTGCCCGCCGGCACGGTGTCTGAGTGGCGAATGCGGCCGTCTTCTCCGTGGACGACGAGGTCTCCGCCGCCGATGTTCTGCAGAATTTCCTTGGCACGGTCGATGGCCTCCGATTGGGTGGCGTGGCGCGAACTCATCCGGTCGGCGGCGCCTTTGGTGACAATCCAGCCGCCTCTCGCGTCGCGCGTGACGTGGCGCTCATTGCGCGAGGTCTTCTGTGCGTCGACATCCGCCGCTCGCTTCCGGGCGGCATCGCGCCTAGGTCGTTCTTCGGCCGATTCTTGATCCAGCAGTCGACTCGTCCGTATCGCCTCATAGATGTAGGACCATCGTTTCGTCGTTATGGGCTGTTCTCCCCGGAAGCGGATGCTGGCGAGCATTCGCACGTCGGACTCGGGTAGACGTTCCGCTGCGGCGAATTCCTTAAGGCCGTCTGGGATCTCATCTGGCGCGTCAGTCAGCAGTTGTCGGCCCAGCAGGTCCGACATCGTGACGCCCAACGCCTTGGCGATCGCATACAGCGTGTGAGCCGACGGACGCGCCGCCGACGGCTCGTTTTCGAGACTCCAGAGGTAGCTCTTGCTGACGCCGGCTTCCTGCGCGAGCTGGTTTAGACTCACCCCGCGCTCGTCCCTATATCGCCTGATCCGGTCGCCTACATTGCCAGGCTGCGGTTCCGGCATGGTCACTGCCTCCTTGTGTTCGCGGTCGGCACGCGTCGTCTGTACAGGGCGATGACACGGTCGTGGGGCGCGCCATCCGCGTCGACAAACGGCCGCAGTTGTGCCGAGAGTTCGAGTCTGCTGGCGTTTGGAGCAAGACCATCCAGATCCGACTCCGCCGCCACCTCTCCTGACAAGAGCGCGGAGTTGAGCGCGCTGTCGTCTCTCGCCGACTTGTATCGCGGAATGAACGGCCAATCACCTGATGCGTGCCCGTACACGACCCGAAGTTTAGGCGGCGCTCCAGCTACCTTACGGTCCGCGGGCTTGTGCATGACTTCAAGGACGAGGAGGAGTGCGTCCTCCGCCCATAGGTCCACAAATCGCCGCGCCGTCGCCAGGAAGCTCGCGTCGTAGCGTTGTGTCAGTTCACCCACAGCGTCGAGACCGAAGCTCGCTTGGCCAATGTCCCCTCGGAAGAACCTCTCCGGAAGCAGCAGCTCGGCGGCGGCGATGTCCGAGAAGGACTCTTCATCGTTTCCCTTCGGGGCATCTGGATCGCACCGGTATTTCGGGGCAAGCCGAAACCCGGGCAAGAAGGTGTGGCCCACTTCGTGGAATGCCGAGAAGCGCTGGCGCCGCGGGGGATCGGTGTCGCGCACCTGAATGACCAGCCGGCCGTTGTCCTCGTAGATGCACCCCGCCCACGGCGACGACGCCCGCCGGATCTCGGCGACTCCCATAAAGGACGCGACCATTTTCGCATCGATCGGGGGCTCGATGCCGAGTGACTCGATCACGGACGCGGCGATGCTAGCGACATGTTGCGCGTCGGCCGCACCAGGGACCTCGCTGCGCGCCTGCTCAAGGAGAGACGGCTCGACCTTCATGTTCTCTATGAAGTCTACCCGGTTTGCGATGGAGAACGCGACGGTGCTAGTATGTTCTCTATAGAGAACACGCGGCCCGTGAGAGAGGGCGAAGAGAAGGGTGGTCAAGAGCATGGAGATCTACGTACACAGCCGAGTGGGCGACGGGGTAAAGCTGGTCGGTGCAGAGCCGTCCATGACGGTTGGTGAACTCATTGGCCGGGAGGGAGAAGCAGAGTCTGAGGCGTGGCTCGAGGACGCTGATGCGCCGCTGGCGGCGACGGCTCCGCTGAGCGACGCGGGGATTCAGCACCGCAGCCATGTGCACATCGGCACTTGCCGGCGGGTGACTTCGCGGGTGCGTTATGGGGGCGATTCAAAATCGCGGGATTTCGCACCGGCCGCCACGATCGCAAGCGTGTTCGCGTGGGCTGCCGGGCCACAGGGCTTCGCGCTATCCGATGTGGAGCGCGCGAGCCACACGCTGACGGTCTGCGACACCGCGACGGAGCCGGCGCGGTCCGCGCACATCGGCTCGCTGATTAAGGACGACTGCGCGCTTTGCCTCGACCTCGTTCCGAAGGAGCGCTTCGAAGGATGATGGACGAAGGAGTGAGTCAACTCGCGCCCGACGAACGTGCGGTACGTCGCCACCTTGAAGGTGCGAGCTTTCTTGCCGGCGTCGACGCCGGTCAGTGGCGGCTCGTAGGGATCCACTGGCCGCAGGTGATCATCGCGGTCAGCGCTGCTCCACGCGAAACGTCGCCGAGCGAGTACTCGCTTCGGTTCGACTTCTCCGGTTACCCGGTCGACCCACCGACTGCGGCGCCCTGGGACGCGGAGCAAGACCGGCCGCTCGATGCCGCTGGCTGGCCGAAGGGACACCGGGTCGGCAAGGCGTTCAACCCGGGCTGGAAACCGGACGCCCTCTATATCCCTTGCGACCGCACGGCGATCTCGGACCACGCAGGGTGGCGCCAGCAGTACGCCCGTTACCTTTGGGATCCGTCGAAAGACCTGACCTTCTACCTGCGGTTAGTGCACGAGCTGTTGAACGATGATGACTATCAGGGCATTTAGGGCGCGCAGCGCGCGACTCCGGTTCCGTCCGGATCTCTGGGCGCATCTCGTAGGCGAGCTCGCTCGTCGGGGACGCGGTGATCGGGAGACCGGTGCGTTCCTGCTGAGCCCCCGGAGCGGCGACGGGCGAACCGTCACTGCTGTTGCGTACCTGGACGACCTCGACCCAGCGTCCCTCGTCGGAGGCATCCACTTCCACATGGTTGGATACGGGCTCCTGTGGAACATCTGCGACCGCGACGACGTGCGGGTCGTGGGCGACGTCCACACCCACCCCGGCACCAGCGTGCGCCAGAGCTGCATTGACCAAGCCAATCCCATGCTTGCGCGCGTCGGACATCTGGCGGTGGTGATGCCTCACTTCGCGCAGGGTCAAGTCCGGGCCAACAACGTCGGCGTGCACGAGTATCTCGGAGAGGTCGGCTGGCGGTGTTCCTACGCCCGCGAAGCCGCTCGTCTCATCTACGTCGGGCGGTGGGCATGAACGATCTGACCGCCGACGAGATCCATCGCACACTCAAGCTCGAGGTCGATGCCGGCCGCGCCGCGACGTTCGCTGAGGCCAAGGCGATCACGTTGACGTACGTCTTGCAGATCGTGACGGGTGCTGGGATGGAGAGCCCGACTCGCCAGGCGATGCTGCTCACCGCCGTGAACACCGGGCGCCGGGCGTTTCTCGGCGGCGTTCGCGTCAGGGTGGAGCAAGAGGTTGAGATGACGTCTCCCTGGGCGCTCGGCCTCACACTGAGCCAGGCGGTCGAGGCGTACGGTGGAGAACTGTGCAGCGAGGTGGCCGACGAGTCGCCGACGCTCGTGATCGGTGAAGCGGGGCGACCCACGCGAGGGATCATCCTCTATCCGACGTGGGACGGTTGGAGCGGCGGCGTAGTCGAGTCGGAGAGAGAGAAGCTCCCCGAGCGAGTAGAATTCGCGCTTGCTGGCGTGCTCGCGGGCGCGGTTGGCGTCTCCGAATCGTTCCAGCATGTCCGCGGCGATCCCGTGGGCGCGCGACGCGCCGTCGGACTCTCGCTGTGGCGGCCCGAGCTTGATTGGCGTAGTGCCGGCGCGGTCGGCCCGCCGCTCCGATATCTGCCTTCGCGGGTCTGGGTGCTGGGACTCGGACATCTGGGGCAGGCCTATTGTTGGTCCCTGGGGTTCCTGCCCTACGCCGACGCCTCCCGCGTGACGGTCGCGCTTCAAGACGTGGATCGACTGGTAGGGGGCAACCAGGCCACGTCATTGCTCGCCTGTCATGATGACGCGCACACGCTCAAGACGAGGATGGTCGCGCAGCAGCTGGAGAAGATCGGCTTCGAAACGGTGATCGTCGAGCGTCGGTTCGACGCGCGCCAACGGCGCCGCCCGGACGAGCCGGGCGTGGCCCTTGCGGGATTCGACAACCTGGATGCGCGACGCGCGCTCGGTGACGCCGAATTCGACCTGATCGTAGATGCAGGCCTTGGCCACGGTGTCGACGGTTACCTCGACATGATGATTCACGCGTTCCCAGCGGGCGAGACGCCTGCGCAAACTTGGTCGCGTCCACCGACTGACGCGGCGAGGGCCCCATCAATCGATGCCCCCGCCTACAAGGACCTTGCACGCCAGATGGAGGCGGCCGGATCGACCGCAGATCAGACCCAGTGTGGACTTATCGAGATCGCCGGGCGGACGGTCGCGGCCGCGTTCGTCGGCGCTGCGGCGGGCGCGCTGGTTATCTCGGAGGTCCTGCGCAGCTTGTGCGGTGGGCCGCGCTACGCACTCGTCGACTTGTCTTTGCGGGGCATAGAGCATCGGACGGCGTTGCCCAACGACCGTTCGTCCGAGTCGAATCCGGGCTTCGTCCTCGCCGCCGAACAGTGAACATTCGGAGCGGTGCGACAACCACAAACGGCTGCGGGCCACACGCAACCGACGGTTTGTTTGTCGCCGGACTTTGCTACGTCGAGGATCGCGGCAGCCATGGATCGGCCCATGCGTCTGGCCGCGGCCGTTGAGCCAGTAACCCAACTCGATACTGTTCGAAGAAGATATGTTCCGCGGATCCCCGTGAACCCCGTTGACAAACGTACATACTACCGAGTAGTATCGCGCACGTAGTCTCTACTGACTGATTCGCAGGTGCTCGTTCGTGCGAAGCAGCGGGTGCACCGAGCCGACCCGCTGGTCGCCCTCCTTCGCATCCACGTTTGTTCTTTCAGCGCCTTTGCAGGAGGGCCACATGGCTTGGCTTCGATACTTCACGCTCCCCGTTGTCGTCGTGATCGTCCTCGTGGGATTCTCCCACGTCGGCGGCCCTGAAGAGGGCTCGTTCTTCAAGCTGCAGCGCGTGCGTGCCGAAGTCGCGGCGCAGCTCCAGCAAGCGCCGCCGACCGCAACGGCGACCGCAACGGCCTTCCCGGTAGTCCCAACGCCAACGGACACCGTTGTTGCCAACACGCCGATCGCGGCGGCCTCTCCCACGGTGACCAGCGTCGTTCTTACCCCGGCGTCTACGGGTGTGTCGGCCACCGCGACGGACACACCTGTGCCGCCTAGCTCGACGGCCGTTGCAAACACCCCGCTACCAACGGCGACCGGTGCGAGCACGGGCACACCGACACCGACGAGTTCCCTTACCCCGACGCCGCCGTCCGCCAGGCCGACCGTGGATCCGAGCTTGCCGCCGCTGGCCACCTTCATGAGCCAGGCACGAGTGCCGGCGAGCACCCGCATCACCGCCGCCGCTGGCGGCCGTGTCGCGACGGCGGATGGTCGCGTCGTCGTCGACTTCCCGGCTGGCGCCGCGCCCACCGATCTTTCGGTGAGCATCACCGATCGTCCGATGACTTCAGTCTCCCCGCCGTCCCCGGATCGGCCGATCGTGGGACTGTGGCGGTTTGAGGCGTTTGAGGCGGCGGGCAGTCACGCGCCAGTTCATCTGTTCAACAAGAGCCTGACGATCACTGTGCGGTTCGGCGCCAATGACCTCATCGGCCGCGACGCGCGCAATCTTATATTCTGGACCTTCGACGAGCCGTCCCAAACGTGGCTGCCCGTGCCCTCGGAATTGAACGTCGACCAGGACATGATCATCGGCCACCCGAACCACTTCAGCGACGACGCAGTCACGGCAACGAAGATCGTCAGCATGGCGCCACTGCTCGACGGAAGGAATGTCGACCTCCACAGCGGCGCGGCTTCGTTCAGTATTCCGATACAGCTGCCGCCGGGACGCGGCGGGCTCACCCCTCAACTCAGCTTGGACTACAACTCCGAGCGGCTGGGCGGGATGAAGGGATACACATCCAATGGAAGCTGGGTCGGCACCGGCTGGGAGTTGGACGTCCCGAACATCCAGTTCTCGGAAGATCCTGTGTACGATCCTGATAACTTTCACACGCGTGCGTTTCTTTCGCTTGGAGGTCTCGGTGGCGAGATGGTGCCGGATCCGGTGGATCCGTTCACGTGGCGGCTTCGAGGTGACCCGTACACGAGGATTCATGCCGACTGTGATGCCCCCGACTGCGCCGCATGGACAGTCACCGACAAGCGAGGCACGCAGTACGTCTTCGGCACCACCTCGCCCATCGTACGCACCTACGAGCGGTACTACATCGGCCAGCCGGTCGTGCCTGGAGGCATCCCTCCGATGCGGCTGTATCGGGCCGACGTGCGGTACATCCGGGACGTCCTTGGGAACCAGATCGACTTCACGTATCAGCAGTACCAGGTCGCCGGCCCGTATGGGACCGATGTAATGAACGCCTACCCGTCGAGAATCACGTACAACGGGGGCCAGACGACGATCACCTTTGACCAGGGGTGCGACGTGACTGACACCTCCACGTCACCGAATGTCTGCGTGCGTAACGACACGCCGCGGAGCATGACCTTCGCCAATTGCCCGGCGTACCCGTATGTGGCACCAGAGGTCCGGGAGATGAAGCGGTTAGACCGGCTGCAGGTGTGGTCGGGCGCCAGCCTCGCGCGGGAATACGGCTTCTTCTACGACACGACTCCCTTCACGGGCTCATACTTCCCGACGTGTCCGCCATCGCCGTTCTCCGGCGAACACACGCTGAATCGCGTTGAGCTTCGCGACCGGCAGGAAGTGGCCTATCCTTTCACCACGACGACCTTCAACTACGCCTCCGAGCACCACGCGTTTTACGGGACACCGCAGTGGGACTACAACTGGAAGCACCTTGAGCAGGTCAACACCGCCTTCGGCGGGGTGGTCGCGTTCACGTACGCCGAAAAGGGGATAACCACGCCCGGGAGCCACTGGTCCCGCAGCGTCGTCACTCAGGAGCGGCACTCGACCAGTGGCCAGCCTGACGTCATAACGGCGTACGACTATCCCGGGGTCGGGCCGGATGAGCAGGACACGCCAAGTCCGCTCTACCCGAACGGCCCGGCGGACCCGTTCGGTTCGGAGTACCGGGGGTTCAAAAGCGTAACGGAGACGGACGCCGCCGGGAATACGACGGCGCACAGCTTCTACACCACCGGCGCCTGGGCGGACGAGGTCAGGACTGGGCGCGAGTACGATACCGTCGTCAAAGACGCCCTCGGCGTCCAGTGGCAACGCGCGCAACACACGTGGTCGATCCGCGCGGTCTCCAACCTGAAATCGGGCACCGTCGCCGATTACTACGTGAACTTCGTGTACCCGTCATCGGTCGTGACCACGCTTCGCGACGGCACAGCCCTGACGGCCAACAACACCTTCGACAACGGCACCGGGCCGTTCTACGGGCTGCTGACGCAGGTTGATGACCAGGGCGAACCTGGCGCCGGCGACCGCGTCATCACCAATACCGCCTACAGCATCAATACGACGGCATGGATGTTCCTCCCGAGATACGTCGAGAAGCTCGACGCGGACAACGGCAACGCGCTGCTCGGATGCGCGCGCTCGTATTACGACGGCGCGACGACCACCGGAGCGAACCCGACGCTGGGGCTGGTCACGGCCGTCTCCACCGCGATCGTCGCTACTGCCGCGCAATGCGAGGGCACGTTAGCTTTGACCTCGTCTACTAACAGCTATTCCCTTTACGACGCGTACGGCAACGTCGTAAACGCGTCGGTACCGACATCCATCGCCCCTGAGAGCGCCACCCTGGGCACCTGCGGCACGAGCGCGTCGCTCTGGCTTCCCAGCGGCGTCCTATGCAGCGCGACGGTCTACGACGCGACCTTTCACATCTTCCCGACTTCGCAGACCAACGTCCTCGGACAGGCGACATCGATCGACTACGACTACGTGATCGGTAAGCCGATCTCGACGACCGAGCCGAACGGGCACCACACGACCGTCGTGTACGATTCGCTCGGGCGGGTGATCCGCTCCTACGACGACCTCGACTCAGACCCGTATCCAACCCTCCGGTACACCTACGTCTGGGACCGCTATCCCCTGATGACGCGGACCGAGACGACGACGATCCAGGGCACCGCAACAACTCGCGTCTCCCTAAGTTGCATGGACGGCTTCGGGCGCGAAGTCGAGCACCGCGAGAATTTCAACGGCGGCAACCTCATGAGCGTCCGCACGGAGTACGACAGCCGCGGCCTCAAGTCGACGAAGACGAACCCGGTCGACAACGGAGCGGACACCAACTGCATCGGGCCATCGTCGCCGTCCACGCAGCGTGACCGGTCGCTGTTCAGCTACGACCCGCTGGGAAACGTGACCAGCACGATGTCGGTCGCCGCCAACCAGTACTCCGGCCCGTCGACCCAGGCGATCTACAACGGCAAGACGACGACGACCTTCGACGAGAAGTTCAACAGGACCGATCAACTCCGCAGCTTCACCGGCCGCACACTTACGGTCAAGCAGCCCTCCTCCGCTCCGGTGACGACGACGCTGCGCCCTACCGGCCAGGGATTCTATTCACAGTGGGCGTTCGCCGTCCCGAACCAAGCTCACTACCTTAACGTGCAGGAAGCCGTCGCCGACGACAACGCCTCGGAGTACGACGACGGCGGCTGGAATCGCAAGGACACGCAGGCCTATCCGAGCGCCGGACTTGCCACCGGTGCGACGATCAACGCAGTCCGCTTCAAGTTCCGCTGGAAGCACCTCGATAACATCACGCCAGACCCCGGCAACGAGATCTGGACAGTCTTCCGTCAGAGTGGTGTCGATACCCGTGGCCCTGCCTACCACCGCACCAACGCGGACGGATGGGGGCTCGATAGCTGGGAGATGTCCGTCAATCCGCGCACCGGACAGCCGTGGACGGTGGCGGAGCTGAACGCCGGGCTGGAGTTCGGGTTTGAGATCTATCCGAACGGCGGCGCGCATCCGTACATCACCCAGGCATATGTCGAGGTCGTCACCGCGCCGACGTACATCAACTCGACCGTCTACCACTACGACGGCGCCGGGCACCTGATCGACGTGACCGATCCTTTGTCCAACAAGACGTCGCTCACCTACGACCTGGCCGGCCGCAAGCTGACCATGGACGACCGTGACATGGGTTTCTGGACCTACACGTATGACTCCGCCGGCAGCCTCGCCACGCAGACGGATGCCAAGGGTGTCGTAACGACCATCGCGCACGACGCCGCCGAGCGGCCGACATCCAAGACGTACAGCAGCGGCGATCCAACCGTGTCGTTCCTGTACGACACGTACCCGAGCGGCGGCACCACGGGCGTCTGTCCCACGAGCTTGACGGCACCCACGACGGCGGTCGGCAGGCTGACAAGGATGGCGGGCACAAACGGGGCGGAGCTCCCGTGTTACGACGTGCGCGGGCGGGTGCTCAAGACACGAAAGATCGTGGATGGAAAGGCGTACGATATCGGGCGCACCTTCGACCCGCTGGGCCAGGTGACCCAGATGACGTACCCGGACAGTGACGTCGTGACGTTCAACGAGGCGCCACAGGGGAACATCACGGGCCTGGCATCGACGCCGTCCGGTCAACCGCTGCAGACGCTGATGAGCGGCGCCGTGCCCAAGCCCTGGGCCGCGACCTCGTCGATCGCGTTGGGCAACGGGAGCACGACATCTTACACGTACGACTTCCGGACGAGGCTGACCGGCATTCAGACCGGGAGCGCCCAGAACCTCGCCCTGACGTACGATGCCGCCAGCAACGTCGCGACCGCCACCGACAACACGGGCACGCCTGAGACGGTCACCTACGGCTACGACCAGCTCAACCGGCTCACCTCGGCGAGCGGGTTCGCCGGCGGGCAGACGGCCGCGTACTCGTACGACGCGATCGGCAACATGCTGACAAAGCAGGAGGGTTCCGCTTCCAATCTCACGCTGACCTACCCCAATTCCTACGCGGGGTCGGTGCGGCCGCATGCTGTTACGTCGACGACGGGCACGCAGGCGCTGACGCTGACCTACGACGCCAATGGCAACCTGTCGACGCAGGGGGCCTCCAACTACGCCTTCGACGCCGAGAACCGCCTCCGCGTCCGCGACGACGCTAACGGCGGGTATTCCTACGACTACGATGGCAACGGCGCCCTCATCAAGAGGACGGTCCTGGGGCCCGCCCAGACGGCCACCGTGCGCCCGAACGCGCAGGGCTTCTACAGCCAGTGGAACGCTACCCCCAACGTCGCCCACTACCTGAACGTCGCCGAGGCGGTCGCCGACGACAACGGCAGCTACATCGAACAGGCGACGCCGGCCCTGAACGACACCCACCTCTACCCGACCGCCAACGTCCCTCCCAACGCGCTGATCGACAAGGTGACCCTGAAGGCTCGCTGGGAGGCGACGGGCACAGTCGGTGCGCTCTACCCGATGTACCGCCAGGGCGGCGTCGACAAGATCCCACAGGCGGGCATTGGGCACTTCGGAACCCAAGGATACGTGAACGACTCCTTTGCATACCCCACGAATCCCGTGACAGGCGGATCATGGACAGCCGCCCAAGTCAACAGCGGCACCCTGGAGTTCGGGTTCCGCACCGGTGTCCAGGACTACACGCCGCGCGTCACGCAGGCGTGGCTCGAGGTGACGTACCACGTGCCGACGACCACGAGCACCATCTACATCGCCGGCGTCTACGAGAAGAACAGCGACGGCAGCATCGTGAAGTACTACGGTGCCGGTGGCGCCAAGGCGATGCGCAAGGTGCCGTCGGGCGGCGGCGCCGGCACGCTGTCCTGGGTGCTGAGCGACCACCTCGGCAGCGCGTCCACGATCACGGACTCCCTGGGCGCCGTCGTCTCAACACAGAAGTACTGGCCGTACGGCGCCACGCGTTCCACGACCGGCACGCTGCCGACGGACAAGCAGTACACAGGCCAGCAGATCGAGCCCGGTGACGCGCTCGGGCTGTACAACTACAAAGCGCGCTTCTACTCCACCGTGGTGGGGAGGTTTGTCAGCGCTGA
>Ga0315281_10005565_pt1 | contig 18015 bp, 17 predicted proteins | sample YL17G07_0_MG_FD_204540 | JGI IMG/M metagenome (GOLD analysis project Ga0315281, IMG submission 204540) | Sediment microbial communities from Yellowstone Lake, YNP, Wyoming, USA - YL17G07_0 | ecosystem: Environmental > Aquatic > Freshwater > Lake > Sediment | place: USA: Wyoming | collected...
CAATAAGAACAGCCAGTTGTATAGAGCTAGGGCGGCCTAAATCGATAAGCGCATCCATAGCTGCCCGAATGCTTCTTCCGGTATAAAGGACATCGTCTACCAAGACCACTTGTTTATCAATTACATCAACGGGAATATTGGTGTGCTTAGCCGGTTTTGACTCCAGGAAAGAAACGTCGTCTCGATAAGAGTTAATATCCAGAACACCAACAGGAACCCGGACACCTTCAAAACCCTGGATTATATCGGCTAATCGGTGTGCCAACGGCACTCCCCGAGTCCACATGCCCACGATAAGAAGATTTTCAGCACCCTTATTCTTCTCTACAATCTCATGAGCAACGCGCACCAAAGCCCGCCCTACATCCTCCGAGGTCATGAGGAGCTTTCGCGGCATTAAAAAAGCCTCCTGCCACAGAACTGGCAAGAGGCTTCATTAGATTTTGCTAACCTTTGTGTTATCAAATCTCCCCTTACCAGCCTCTCCGGACTGATTTAAAGGTTTATATGATTTTACCAAATTTATGCTAATGATGCAATAAATTACGCCCCAAAAAAATAAATTGTATTTTCGCTAAATCAGATGTTAATATCGTCAGATAAGAAATATACCAATGGATTTCCCCTTAATTCCTTCGGGCACAGTTACTTCGGTGCCAGGATTTCTCGCTGGTGCAATCCATGCTGGAATAAAGGAAAAAGACGAACCCGACCTCGCCATCCTTTATTCCAGGATGCCCTGTGTTGCTGCTGGCGTTTTCACCACCAACCTGATTAAATCAGCGCCGGTCACCCTATCCCAAAGACACCTAACACAAAGAACGGCAAGGGCAATCGTGGTAAATTCAGGCTGTGCCAACGCTTGCCTTGGAGAACAAGGAGCAAAGGATGCTGCAGAAATGGCAAGACTAACTGCAGAAAAGTTAGGCATACCTTCCGAGGAAGTGCTTGTAGCCAGCACAGGCGTGATTGGAAAACCACTGCCTATGAGCCAGCTCAGAAATGGGTTCCCGAAAGTAAAGCTCCGTCAAGATGGCGGTCATGAGCTAGCCAGAGCAATGATGACCACAGATACTATGCCCAAGGAAATAGCGATAAAAGTTGAGACAAAAGAAGGTAAGTTTACCCTTGCCGGGGTAGCTAAAGGCGCAGGCATGATACATCCTGAATTAGCCACCTTGCTTTGCTTCATAACCACCGATGCCGCGATGGATGCTGATTTCTTGCAACAATCATTAAAGAAAGCGGTTGATGTTTCCTTTAACATGCTCAGCATTGACGGCGAAACCAGCCCTAGCGACTGTATATTTTTGTTAGCTAATGGGCTGGCAAGAAATACCGAAATTAGCTTCAATAACGGCGAGGCTTTTCAAAGCGCTCTAGGTGAAGTTTGCATTTATTTAGCTAAATCAATAGCTCAAGATGGTGAAGGAGCAACCAAGCTCATTGAAGTTACTGTGGAAGGGGCGGTAAACCAAACCGATGCGCGCCAGGTAGCCCGGACCATTGTTAGCGCTCCGCTGGTGAAAACAACGATACACGGCGGTGACCCTAATTGGGGACGTATTGCTGCTGCCGTGGGGCGAAGCGGAGCAAAGGTGACGGAAGGCAAACTGGACATCTATCTGAACGATATATGTGTTATGAAGCAAGGTCGCCCAATACCATTTGACCAAGATGAGTTGCGTACATCTTTGGCAACAGCTAACAAAGTGCCTATCAAGGTGTATCTTAACCTAGGTGACGGCAGAGCCACTGCCTGGGGCTGTGACCTGTCTGAAGAATATGTTAGGATAAATAGCGAATATATAACGTAACACCAGGTTACCTCGACGTATGAAACCACTGGTAGTTAAAATAGGCGGTAGCACTTTAGGCAACCGGGATACTGTCCTGAAGGACTTAGCAGCACTCCAAAAGCAAGGGGTGCCCTTAGTGGTGGTTCACGGTGGTGCTCAAGAGGTTTCCCATTGGCTTGCCAGGCTTGGCATTCCCACGAGCTTCATAAATGGGCTGAGAGTTACCGATGCTGAGACCTTAAAGGTAGTTGCCGCAATACTTGGCGGCCTGGTTAATAAAGAGCTGGTGGTCGGCATTCAAGCCTTAAACGGAAAAGCAATAGGCATAAGCGGAAGTGATGGCAATTTGCTCCGGGCAAAGCTCAAAAACTCCGAGCTGGGCTACACTGGTGAAATTATAGCCACTGACCCTACCCCATTGAACATACTGCTACAATCAGGATATATGCCCGTGGTAGCACCAATAAGCTCTGGGGAAGTCAACGGGAAGTTAACATTGCTCAATGTCAATGGCGATACCGCTGCTGGAGAAATAGCTGCCGCATTAGCAGCACAGAAACTCATCTTCCTTACCGATGTTGATGGCGTCTACGACAGCTCCGGAAAGATAATTCCCAGACTTAATATTGATGAGGCAAACAAAATGCTCGCCCGTAGCACAGCCTCCGGGGGGATGTCTCCCAAGATAGAAGCGAGCCTGAAGGCTCTTTCATCAACACCCCTGGTGCGCATCATCAATGGCAAAATACCCCGCGCTTTACTCAACGAGATGGAGAACGGGATTGGAGGAACAAGCATTGTCCCAAAGTAACGACTGGCAAAAGCTGGCGGACAGGTTATTTCTAAACACCATAACCAGATTCCCCGTGACTTTAGTTCGTGGGGAAGGAGCCCGAGTATGGGATGACCAGGGCAAACAATATCTTGATTTCGTCGGTGGCTGGGCCGTTAATAGTCTGGGACACTGCCATCCCGCTTTAGTAAACGCTCTGGAAGAACAGGCTAAAACGCTTATCCAAACATCCAACCAGTTTTATACTGTCCCGGCGATAAAGCTAGCCCGGCTTTTAGCAGAAAATAGCTGCCTTGATAGAGTCTTTTTCTGCAACAGCGGCGCTGAGGCTAATGAAGGTGCGGTGAAGCTAGCTAGAAAATACGGCAAAATTCATCTCAAAGGTGCTTATGAAATTATCACGACCTATGGTTCCTTTCACGGCAGAACACTGGCTATGACTGCAGCTACAGGGCAACGTAAATTTCAGGACCCGTACACCCCTTTGCCTGACGGCTTCATAAACGTGGAGTATAACGACCTTGAAGCGATAAAGAGAGCCACAAATGAGAGAACCTGCGGGGTAATGCTGGAGCCAATTCAGGGCGAAGGTGGAGTCAATGTGCCAGATGATGACTATCTTAAAAAGGTGGAGGATTGGTGTCACCAGAAAGGAATCATGTTCATTTTAGACGAAGTTCAAACTGGAATTGGACGCACAGGAACCCTCTTTGCCTATGAGCAATATAATGTCGAACCGGATATAATGACCTTAGCCAAGGGACTAGGAAGTGGCGTGCCAATTGGTGCCTTTTTAGCTAAAGAAAAAGCCTCGGTTTTCACTCCAGGTGAGCATGGCACCACCTTCGGCGGCAATCCATTGGTTTGCGCCGCCGCCTATGCTACCCTGAAATATATCATTGATAACGACATACCTGAAAAGGTTAACTGGGTAGGAAAGTATTTTATGACCGAATTAGAAACCCTGAAGCAGCAGTTTGATTTTATTACCGAAGTAAGGGGCAAAGGACTCTTGATAGCTATGGAATTTGACCGCGAGATTGCTCAGGATGTGACTATGTCCTGCCTTAATAAAGGCTTGCTAATTAATAAACTAAAGCCAAATGCTATCCGGTTTATGCCTCCTCTTATCATCACTGAAAAGGAGGTAGATGAAGCAGTCAATATTTTGAGAAATATTTTCAATGAGAAAGGAAGGAAATGGACAAAGTAGTATTAGCTTACAGCGGTGGCCTGGATACCTCAGTAGCTATAAAATGGATTAAAGACAAATATAGTATGGATGTCATCACTCTCACCGTAGATATAGGCAATGTGGCTGACCTCGAAGCTATCAGGCAGAAAGCACTTAAACTGGGGGCGATAAAGGCATTTGTAATCGATGCCAGAGAACCCTTCGTTAATTCCTTTGTCTTTCCTGCCCTTAAAGCCAATGCTATTTACGAAGGTCAATATCCTCTAGCCACGGCTCTTGGTCGTCCCCTTATTGCTCAATTACTGGTCGAGACAGCCAAAAAGGAAAACGCCCTAGCAGTGGCTCACGGATGCACCGGCAAAGGTAACGACCAGGTTAGATTTGATGTGAGCGTGGCCGCCCTTGCTCCCAAACTCAGGATAATTGCTCCAGCCAGAGAGTGGAACATGACCCGAGAGCAAACAATTAAATATGCCCAAAGTCATAATATTTCCATCCCTATCACTGTAGCCAGCCCCTATTCCATCGATGAGAACTTATGGGGCAGGAGCATCGAGTGCGGCGTTCTGGAAGACCCCTGGACTGAACCCCCTGACGATGTTTTCATCTGGACGAAGTCGCCCAATGAGGCACCGGACAAAGCTGATTACATCACCATAGGCTTCGACGAAGGAATACCAATAAGCATTGATGGGCAGCGACTGAGTGGCGTAGCACTTACCCAACAAGTCCATGAGATAGCCAGTAGACACGGCGTGGGCAGGATTGACCATGTGGAAAACAGATTGGTAGGCATAAAGTCAAGGGAGATTTATGAAGCGCCGGCAGCCACCGTGCTGACCAAAGCTCATCAGGCACTGGAAGCAATAACCCTGTCCAAAGACCAGCTTCGTTTCAATAATATTGTGGCTAGCCAATATGCCGACCTTATTTATAATGGGTTATGGTTCTCAGGACTCCGCCAGGATTTAGCCTGTTATGTGGATAGTTCCCAAAAATATGTTACTGGTGAAGTAAAGGTTAAAGTTTATAAGGGCAATTGCCACATAGCGGGCAGAAAATCGCCTTACTCCCTCTACGATTATAGCCTGGCTACCTATGATAAAGGCGATGCCTTTGACCAGAGTGCCTCTCCTGGCTTCATCCATATTTGGGGGCTGCCAGTGAGAACTCAATCCCAAATCCAACCACGGGCACAACGAAGATAAATGTTACAAGGTAAAAACAAGCTAACAATAAATTACACTGCCTCTATTCCTTTTGACCAGCGGTTATATCGCCAGGACATCAAAGGCAGCATCGCCCATGCCAAGATGCTGGCAAAGCAAGGAATAATAACTGAGAGCGACGCTAAAGCGATAATCAAGGGGCTTAATTCTATTCGAAAGGAAATCGAACAAGGAAAGTTTCAATTCAAGACTGAGCTTGAAGATATACACATGAATATCGAAGCCAGGCTATTCGAGAAGATAGGTGATGTAGCCGGTAAGCTTCACACCGCCCGCTCCCGAAATGACCAGGTGACTTTAGATATGCGACTCTTCCTTAAAGAGGAGATTCTAAAAACTATAGACACCATAAAAGCCCTGCAATCCTCCCTTGTGGAACTGGCTGAAGTAAACAAAGAAGTCATCATGCCTGGCTATACCCATCTGCAGCAAGCCCAGCCAGTCCTTCTGGCTCACCATCTGCTGGCTTACTTTGAAATGTTTCAGCGAGATAAAGAAAGATTCTCTGATTGTCTGAAACGCACTGATGTCTTACCTTTAGGCAGCGGAGCTCTAGCTGGAGTGGCTTACCCTGTAGACCGTCAATTTCTGGCTCAAGAACTGGGATTCAGCGAGATAAGCAATAACAGCATCGACGCCGTTTCCGACAGAGACTTTGTGGTGGAATTCCAAGCAGCAGCTACCTTGACCATGATGCATATTTCCCGACTGGCTGAGGAGATTGTTCTATGGTCGTCTAGTTAGTTTGGCTTCATAGAGATTGGCAAAGACTTCACCACAGGCTCAAGCATTATGCCTCAAAAGAAGAATCCTGATGTCGCTGAGCTAGCCAGGGGCAAGACAGGACGGATATATGGAAATCTAATGTCCATCATCACCACTATGAAAGGTTTGCCATTAGCCTATAACCGAGATATGCAAGAGGATAAACAGGGACTTTTTGATACCTTAGATACTTTGCATTCCACCTTAGAAATATTTGCTGAAATGCTGAAGACAATCAAAGTCAATACCAGGCGTGTCCGTGAGGCTATTAAAGATTACATTCTAGCTACCGATTTAGCTGACTATCTGGTGAAGAAAGGCATGCCATTCCGGGAGGCATATAGTGTGGTGGCTAAACTCAGTGAATATGCCATTAATGCCGAAAAAAGCTTTCATGAGCTTAGCTTAAGCGAATATCGCAATTTCAGTCCCCTATTTGCTAAAGACGTGTATAATATTACTTTAGAATCCTCCATAATCTCACGAGACATTCCCGGTGGAACTGCCCCAAATCAGGTAGAAGTAGCACTGAAAAAAGCAAGAAAATTATCGCGTATAGAGAGTTCACAAGAGAAAAAACGTGAAAAGTAGAAAGGTTAAATTAGCGCTATCAATTCTTAGTGCTGATTTTGCTCGGCTTGGCGAGCAAGTTGCCGAGGCTACCAGAGCCGGCGCTGATTATATTCACATCGACGTTATGGATGGTCATTTTGTGCCTAACATCTCCATTGGTATTCCCATAATAGCTTCCCTTCACTCCTGGACCAACCTACCGTTAGATGTCCACCTCATGATACAACACCCTGAACACTGTATTTCCCAATTTGCTAAATCCGGCGCTGATATAATCACCATCCATGTCGAAGCTTGTTCATCTCTTCACCGGTTGATTCACTCAATAAAGGAATTAAACGTAAAAGCTGGAGTAGCGTTAAATCCCGCTACCACATTAACTTCTGTAGAGGAAATTATCCCCTATGTTGATTTGATTCTGATTATGAGTGTTGAACCTGGCTATGGAGGGCAGAGTTTCATCCCATCATCGCTGGACAAGATATCGAGGTTACGCAAAATGCTGGATAACAAAAAGAGCAACGCTGAACTCGAGGTTGACGGCGGCATCACCATTGATAATGCAACGAGCATAGTCCAAGCTGGAGCTGATGTCCTGGCAATTGGAAGCAGTATATTTAACGCCAAAAAGGGAATAAGCCAGGCAATGCAAATGTTTAGAAAGGCGGTAAGTTAGCGTGCTTCCTTATACTGGGTGCGCAAGCAACGGGTGCAGATATTTACTTTTCCCCTTTTGCCATTTATTATAATAGTAGCGCTATGGACATTAGGCAGCCAGCGTCGCTTGGTATGCCGCTTGGAATGGCTTACACTATTACCAGAATGAGCTCTTTTCCCACAAATATCACATTTCATAAGATACTCTCCACCTTTCCATCTTACATTGTATAATGATGTTATCATAATACTTATGTGGTAAGCAAAGGAAAGAAATGGAAAGAAATTCAGTTACAGGGCAACGATTCAAAGAGATGTTTGATGCCGGAACTGCCTGGTTGGAAAAGTGTGTTCCTGAAATCAACGCCATAAACGTCTTTCCTGTCCCTGACGGAGATACCGGGACCAACATGCTGCTTACCATGCATTCTGCCATGGAGGCGGTACATCAAAACCATGATGACGATGTTTCAGCGATAGCCGAAACCATTGCTCAGGGTGCACTGATGGGAGCTCGAGGCAACTCAGGCGTGATACTGTCCCAATTCTGGAAAGGCTTCGCCAAAGGATTAGATGGTAACAAGCAACTTAGCACTAAAGCTTTAGCCAGGGCGCTATCGGAAGCATCGCAAGCTGCCTATGAAGGGCTTGTCAATCCAGTGGAAGGCACCATGTTAACGGTGCTTCATGATTCAGCCAATGCTGCTGAAGCTGCTGCAAAAGCCAATCCCAGAAACCTAATCAAAACGCTTGATACTGCCGTGGAGGCAGCCAGAGGCTCGGTAGCCAACACACCTAACCTGCTGCCTGTGTTACGGGAGGCAGGTGTGGTGGATGCCGGTGGTCAGGGTTTGTATGTTATCCTCGAGGGCGCACTACTCTACCTTAAAGGCGAAACCGATGCGCTAAAGCAGCGAAAACCGCAGTTAATTCCCACAAGCGCACCATTAGCCTTGGGGATAACTCAGATGCCCGCCGAGGTAGAGGTTCCCTACGGTTATTGCATCAATTTCCTATTGGAAGGGCAAAATCTTAACCTGAAAAAGATCAAGGAAAACTTGAAAAAGAAGGGACAGTCCCTGGTAATCACCGGCAATAACTCTAAAATTAAAGTCCACCTCCATAGCTTCAAACCTGGCGAGATAATTGACTACGCCACAAAGCAAGGAGTATTGCACCAAATAAAAATTGATAACATGGATGACCAATATGCCGAGTTCATCAAAATGCAGCGAAAAAGATTGCCCCCGCTAGATACCGCTATAGTAGCAATTGCTCCTGGTGAAGGTCTTTTCAAAGTATTCAAAAGCCTGGGAGCCACTATCATCATCCCTGGCGGACAAACTATGAATCCAAGCGTCCGTGAGCTGCTGGAAGCAGTGAATTCAGCACCATCAAATAATGTTGTATTACTACCCAATAATAAGAACATCATCGTCGCCGCCTCCCAGGTTCAATCACTAACCTCAAAGAATGTTAAGGTGGTACCCACCAAAACCATACCTCAAGGCATCTCTGCTCTGCTCTCCTTTAACTACGATATGAATCTGGAGAAGAATGCTTCCACTATGGAAGAAGCGATGAAAATGGTGAAATCCATAGAAATCACTAAATCAGTTCGGAAAAGTCAAATCAATGGTATGAACATAAAGAAGGGAGAATTTATTGCTATTTTAGATGACAAAGAGCTGCTAGCCAGTGGTAAAAAGGTTAAAGATGTCATTACCAATGCTCTTGACAAAGCAGAGGTTAAAAATGCTGAACTGGTAAGTATTTACTACGGCGCTGAAACTAAACCTGATGAAGCTGAGAAAATAGCCAGCGAAATTCAAGATGAATTTTCAGTTGAAGTTGAAACAGTTCAAGGCGGACAACCCTACTATAACTATATAATTTCGCTGGAATAAAAATTTTGAAGTATGCCATGGTTATCGAGGAGGACGCATCGGCAAGGCACAAGCTTTCCTGGGTGATTTACTCAAGGTAAATCCTATTCTGGCAATAAAGAATGGAGACACCTTTCCTATTGCCCGAGTTCGTAGTCGAGCACGAGCTATGGATTTTCTAGTAAATTTCGCTAAAAGCTTCAAAAAGGTAGAGACTTTGGCTATTGAAGACGCTGCTACCCCAAACGAGATGGAAATACTGGGCCAGCGTCTCCAGGGACTGGTGCTCCAAGAACGTTTCTATCGCTCCAAGGTAAGCCCGGTAGTTGGCACACATGTTGATCCCCATGTCTTGAGTGTCTATGTCCTAGAAGGAGAATAAGGTTTGGGACAGCCCCTCAAAGAAACGAGCATAAACTCACTCCGAAGAGTCCTGGAATTAGAATGTAACAAGGGATATTCCGATAAAGCGGTAATCGGAGGATTGGATAAATTCCTCCGAAACCAAGAAGGCAAAGTCTTACAGGGCATAGATAACCGAGAACTTTTAATGAGCTTTAATAATCTGGGGTTAGCTAAATCCAATTACAGTTCCTGGGATGTAAACAAACGTGAACAGTGGATAGCAACTATACTGGAATGGATAAGCGAAGTAGAAGAAGCAAGGGAGAAAAAAAAGTTAACCACACCAGCACTGGGTAGACCCCCCACAGTTGGTAAAACACACCAAATCGAGAAAGCATCTCCCGGACTAGATTCACCAATAACCTTAATCAGAGGTATCACACCTAACACAGCCACTAAATTTGCCAAGCTTGGCGTAAAAACCCTGTACGATTTACTTTACTTCCTCCCTCGTCGTTACATCGATTACAGCCAGAGAAAAGCCATCGCTGAACTCGAAGAAGGTAAAGAACAAACCATTATAGCTACAATATGGCAATCCAAAGTGGTCACTCTGGGTAATCGCCAGGGCACAGAGGCAATTGTCGGCGATGAAACGGGTAATATCCGGGTAGTGTGGTTTAATCAACCTTATCTGGCAAAGAACTTTCGTACCAATGCCAGGATAGCAATTAGCGGGATAGTTAGCTCATTTAAGGGACAACGGGTTTTTGAGTCTCCAGAATGGGAACTCATCCAGACCAAGGAACTAATCCATACCGCTCGATTAGTCCCCATTTACCCGTTAACTTCCGGTTTATATCCTCGCCAGGTAAGGAAATGGACAAAGGAGGCTGTAGATAGTTGGGCATGGCAGCTTGTTGAGTTCCTACCCTCAGAAATAAAGAAACGATGTCAACTTCTAGATTTGTCTCAAGCAATTACCCAGGCTCATTACCCTGACAATCACCGAGTAGCAGAGGAAGCAAGAAAACGTTTAGCCTTTGATGAATTGTTTCTACTTCAATTGGGTCTACTGGCGAGAAAGCAAAATTGGCAGGAAGGTCAGCCCGGCAATGCTTTTAATATCAATCGAGAGTTACTTCAAAGATTTCTAAGCTATTTACCATTTACTTTAACTCAGGCCCAACAGCGAGTGCTCAGCGAGGTCTTGCTTGACCTCAAACAACCAAAAGCTATGTCGCGGCTTCTCCAAGGAGAAGTAGGCAGTGGCAAAACGGTAATTGCTACTCTAGCGCTACTAATTGCCTGCGATAATGGATACCAAGGGGCACTCATGGCCCCTACCGAAGTCCTCGCTGAGCAACATTTCGACAACATTTGTAACTATTTAGCCAAAGCTAGCCTGCAATCCCAGCCGTCATTGCAAGCTGAGCACAGCAATGTTCGCAGTTATGGTGGTATTCTTTCGCAACCAATCACCATTGCCTTGCTTATCGGCAGCCTTAGCGAAAGTGAAAAGGAAGAGCTACATAAAAAAATCAGACAGCACAAAATTGACATTGTCATCGGCACTCACGCTCTCATCCAAGAAGAGGTAGAATTCCCCAAGCTGGGACTAGCAGTGATAGATGAACAACAACGCTTCGGCGTTTTGCAACGCTCAGCATTGCGGCAAAAAGGATTCAACCCACACATGCTAGTTATGACCGCTACACCCATCCCGAGAACCATGGCATTGACTATCTATGGAGACCTTGACCTTTCCATTATTGACGAGTTGCCTCCGGGACGGGCAATCGCTAAAACAAAATGGCTTGAACCACAATACAGAGGAAAGGCTTATTCCTTCATCCACCGCCAAATAAATAAAGGAAAACAAGCTTTTATCATTTACCCCTTGATTGAAGAATCGGAAGTAGTGGAAGCAAAAGCAGCTACCACAGGATATGAGTGGCTGAGCAAGGAGGTTTTTCCGAGCTTCAAACTGGGGCTGTTGCATGGGCGAATGCCTGTTGCCGAGAAAGAACAAGTGATGCGACGCTTCCGCAATAGAGAACTTGATATCCTGGTATCAACCTCAGTGGTTGAAGTTGGCATTGATGTGCCCAATGCTAACGTCATATTAATAGAAGGTGCCGACCGGTTCGGACTGTCCCAGCTTCACCAATTTCGGGGGAGAGTAGGTCGTGATAAAGAACAAGGCTACTGTCTGCTCATCCCTGAAAGAAGCTCACCTGAAGCAAAAGAGCGCCTTGAGTTAATGGAAAAAATTCAAGATGGCTTCAAACTAGCCGAGGAAGACCTGAAGCTGCGAGGGCCAGGAGAATTCTTTGGCACACAACAAAGTGGCTTGCCTGAACTCAAAATAGCTAGTATAACAAACATGCAACTTCTGGAGACGGCGCGGCAGGAAGCAACCTCCTTGTTCAAAAATAATCCCGATGCCGTGAAAGATAAAGACTCTCCCCTTGGTGAGAAATTAAGCCGAGTATGGCAAGGAAATATTGAATGGAGCTAATATGTTTAAACAAAAGATAGCCGATTGTCTACGAGAAGCAGTAGCCAAAGCCCAACAGGAAGGTAGTCTTGCTCCGGGAACACTACCTGAGATACCTATAGAGCATCCTCAAAACCCTTCCCATGGGGATTTTGCTTCAAACCTTCCCTTAAAGCTAGCTCGGACAACCAGGATGCCCCCTTTAGTCATTGCTGAGAAAATATTGGAGAAAATGTCACTCCCTTCCGAGATTGACCATGCCACTATAGCCCCGCCAGGATTCATTAACTTTACCTTGCAGAATGAATGGCTTACCAAGCAAGTAGAAGCTATACTCGCTGCCGCCGACTCATACGGAATTCTCACCCTAGGCACAGGTAAAAACATCCAAATCGAGTTCGTCAGCGTCAATCCCACAGGACCTCTTCATGTAGGTCATGGGCGCGGTGCTGTTCTAGGCAGCACCTTAGCTAATGTCCTTTCTACCGCTGGTTATCTTGTGGAAAAGGAGTATTACTTAAACGACATTGGCAATCAGATAAAACTTTTCAGTCACTCACTTTATGTTCGTTATCAGCAATACTTCGGTAAAAAGATTGATATGCCTCCTGATGGTTATTATGGCAATTATATGATTGACATGGCAAAGGAAATCGCCGAGGAACATGGAGATAAGTTTCTCAATATGCCCCAGGAAGAAGCAATCGAGGCAATCACCAAAATCGGGCTTAACAAGATAATAAATAACATCAAAGGGGACCTTCATTTATTAAACGTGGAGTTCGATGAGTGGTTTAGCGAAAAAAGCCTCTACGAGGGTGAGCAATACAACAAAGCCATGGCATTACTGGAAAGTGGAAACTATGTGGCTAAAAAGGAAAATGCCGTTTGGTTTGAATCAAGCTTACTAGGGGAAGATAAAGATAATGTGCTAGTCAGAAGTGACGGCTCGCCCACTTATTTTGCCTCCGATATCGCCTATCATTACAACAAGTTCATGGAGCGGAATTTTGACACCGTGATTGACATCTGGGGAGCTGACCATCAGGGACATGTTCCCCGGATGAAAGCAGTAATTAAAGCTCTAGGGCAAGACCCGGAGCGGCTCAAGGTGATAATATGTCAGCTGGTTACCCTTCATCGCGGAAAAGAAATGCTCAAGATATCCAAGCGAAGTGGTGACCTCATCACCCTGCGTGAGGTGATCGACGAAGTAGGAACAGATGCTTGCCGCTTCTTTTTCTTATCCCGTTCCGCCGATAGCCAAATGGACTTCGACCTGGAGTTAGCTAAAAAACAGTCAGCAGATAATCCTGTTTACTATGTCCAATATGCTCATGCTCGAATTGCCAGCATCCTCCAGCTCGCTCGGGAACGAGAGATAGACTACAGCCAGGGAGATGTCTCCCTGCTCTCCAGTGAGCCAGAGCTGACCTTGATTCGCCATTTAATAATGCTCCCCGAGATAGTAGAAAGAGTAGCTATCAACCTTGAGCCCCATCACCTACCCTATTACGCTCAAGCACTGGCTACCGTGTTCCACAGCTTCTATAAGCAGTGCCGGGTTGTCTCCCAGGATGAGGCATTGACCAAAGCCCGGCTTAAGCTGGTCCGGGCAACTCAAATCGTCCTGGCTAAGGTGCTCTACCTTATGGGTATGACCACCCCTGAAAGAATGTAACCAGCTGAACCATCCCTACCATACGGATAGCAATCCAGTCAAAAGTCCCCTCTCCATTGACAGGAGAGAGCTAGGGTGAGGGTGAAAGAGGTCATTGCGAGCGGAGCGAAGAATCTCAGGAAAACTAAAGCCCCTCCTTTTTATACTGCTTAGCTAATTCAATGTAAGCTATTGACCCCAATTGTGTCCATAATAACTGTTCCTGCGAAACTTCTTTTTTTACCTTGCCAGGTACGCCGGCAACAAAAGACCTATCGGGAATCTTCGCCCCCTGCCCCACCAATGCGCCCGCAGCAATGATACAAAAATCACCAATCTCAGCATCATGAAGTATGGTGGCATTCATTCCAATGAGGACATTATTCCCTATTTTACGAGCATGGTTAATGGCACCATGTCCGATAACTACGTTTTCTCCAATCACAATATCCTCAAACCCATCAAGCGACCCTGAGTGTATAACACAATTATCTTCCACAATAGTATTATCGCCGATTGTTATCTTACCAAGGTCAGCTCTAATCACTGCCCCAGGCATCACCACACAATTTTCGCCAATCTCCACATCGCCAATAATATAAGCTGTCTTGCTGATAAAAGCCGAGCCGGCTATCCTTGGGGTCTTACCGTTAAAGCTCTTGACCATAATACCTCTTAATTAAATTGTTGATTATAGCAGCTAACACACAATAATAAATATGACCTAGCAAAAACAAGATTTTATGCCCACAACATTGAGCCACTTATCTTGCAAGTTTGCATTGGCAATTATGTTATGCTAGATTTGTTGCCTAAGATGACCCAGATAGAATTAGCTAAACAAGGTATTGTTTCACCTCAGGTAAAGCATGTGGCTGAGAAAGAGGGGGTGGAGACGGATTTTATACTGCAAGGTCTGGTTAGTGGCACCATTGTGATACCAGCCAGCCCCAACCACGCCAATTTGGTTCCCTGTGGCATAGGCAAAGGGCTGAGGACAAAGATTAATGTCAATATCGGCACATCGCCAGACTTTTATGACCTAGACATGGAGTTGAAAAAACTGCAAATTGCCATTGATTTTGGCAGCGATACAGTTATGGACCTCAGCACTGGCGGAGATATTTCAACTATCAGACAAGCTATCATCAATGCCAGCATCCTGCCACTGGGGACTGTGCCCATCTATCAAGCAGGAATTGAAGCCATTGAGAAACACGGTGCCATCGTAAATATGAGCGTGGACGGGATTTTCGATGTTATTGAACAGCAAGCCAAAGACGGCGTTGATTTCATGACTGTTCATTGTGGAGTGACTCAAGCAACAATTGCACGGCTGAAAAACCAGGGCAGGATGACCGATATAGTCTCCCGGGGAGGCGCATTCCTTACTGGGTGGATGTTGCACAACGAAAAGGAAAATCCGTTATACCAATATTACGACCGGTTATTAGAGCTAGCCCATGAATATGATTTCGCCTTAAGTTTGGGCGATGGTTTACGCCCTGGATGCCTAGCTGACGCAACTGACAGAGCTCAAGTTGAAGAGCTGATTACAATCGGCGAGTTAGTGAAACGTGCCAGGGAAGCTGATGTCCAAGCCATAGTGGAAGGTCCCGGGCATTTGCCGTTAGACCAGGTGACCACCAATGTTCAACTGGAAAAAAGCCTTTGCCATGGAGCGCCATTCTATGTCCTTGGGCCTTTGGTTACCGATATAGGCGCTGGCTACGACCATATTGTCGGTGCTATTGGAGGCGCTATTGCTGCCGCTGCAGGAACGGATTTCCTGTGCTACGTCACCCCAACAGAGCACCTTGGACTACCCGGAGTAGAGGATGTAAAAGAAGGAGTAATTGCCTCCCGCATAGCCGCTCATGCTGGTGACATTGTCAAAGGCGTAAAGGGAGCTAAGGAGCTGGATGACCAGATGTCACAGGCTCGTAAAAATTTTGATTGGGAAACTCAAATCAAATTATCCTTAGACCCAGAACACTCGAAACAAATTCATGAACGCTTCGCCACCAGTGGACGAACCTGCAGCATGTGTGGCAAATATTGCGCTATAGCTCTGATAGAGAAATATTTGAACCGCCGTCTGCCAGTCAATGAATAGCAGGAACCGGAGAATAAAAGCAGTAAGCTGCTCATGCTGTCCTTTCAAGCTAGGAAAAATACTATTAAAGGAGGCTTAATGTGCACCTGATTATTGATGGCTATTCTAATAGCAAAGAAATCCTTCAAGATGAGCAATTTATCACCAACTGGCTAGAGAATTATCCATCAAAAATTGGCATGACTAAAATTTCACCTCCCTATGTGGTTAGATATGTAGGACCGGATTGGGGGATATCGGGATTTATCTTCATCGCCGAGAGCCATATCGCCATTCATACCTTCGTCGAACAAAGTTATGTCAACATAGATGTTTTTTCATGCAAGGACTTCGACGCTGAAAAGGCAATAAGGGATTTTCAAGATAAATTCCAATTAGTCAAGTCAAGAACCTGCCTGATTGATAGAGAGTGGTCGGGAATGGAACCCACCGCCGCAGTCACCCCTGCCTTCGCTTACCATGAAAGATAACAGGCAGTTATTCCTGCCCCTCAGGGTCTTTGCCAGCTTAAGACCACCCTACTCTGAGCTAAAATCAGCCAAAGTAGTTATTTTGCCCGTTCCCTATGACAGCACCACCACATGGAGAAGCGGAACTCGCTATGGCCCACAGAGCATAATTGACGCCTCTCAATACCTGGAGCTTTATGACCTTGAACTTGACCGTGAGATATACAAAGTTGGCATCCATACCCTGCCTGAGGTAGAGCCAATGATGAACAGCCCTGAAGAAATGGTCACTAGGGTTTATCTAATAACTAAGGAATTAGTTAAGAAGGGGAAATTCGTGGTAGGGCTAGGTGGGGAACACTCGCTCACCCTGGGAACAGTTAGAGCTTTTAAGGAGGCATTCCCAAAGCTCTCTGTGCTACAGCTAGATGCTCATGCTGACCTCCGTGATGAATATTTGGGCACCAGATATAGCCACGCTTGTGTCATGCGCCGTATCCATGAAATCTGCCCTATTGCTCAAGTTGGAATTCGCAGCCTTAGCCAGGAGGAAAAGCAATTCATAACTCAGAACAAGCTGAGTGTTTTTTACATGCCCGCGTTAGCAGAAGATAAAAACTTCGAAAAGGAGATGTTATCTTCACTTAGTGACGATGTTTATGTAACCATTGATGTAGATGCCTTTGACCCTTCAATCATGCCTGCGGTAGGCACGCCTGAGCCTGGTGGCCTACAGTGGCAACAAGTATTAAGGATAATTAAGCTAGCAGCAACCCACAAGCACATAGTTGGCTTTGACTTGATGGAGTTTTGCCCTGAAGGAAACTCACATTCCTGCGCCTTTTCATTGGCTAAACTAGCCTATAAGTTTATTGGCTACATCACGCCGCCAGTGTAAGACTTCTTATTGTCACTGCAAGCAAAGCATGACAATCTCATATCCCTCATAGATTACTTCGTCGCTACCGCTCTTCGCAATGACACAAGAGAGGATGTCATTGCGAGCCCCTTTTCCACCGTCATTGCGATCAAAGCGAAGCAATCCAGAGAAGATTCTTCCTATCGATTGACATATCCTTCTTCCTATCTTATTATTACTCCGTTAATGGAAGATACTCCGAGGCAGGATGCTACACTCATTGAGGTAGCTAACAGCTTTCTAGCCAATTTACCCTCTGAAGAGAAACAAAACGCACAAACAGAAGTCTATAATATTGTGCGATGGCTCGGTGTGAGCAGGAAAGCAAGCAGCATTACCCCGCTTGATATAGATGGCTCCGCTGAGCGGATTACCCCTTCAGCCGCTGAGGTAATTAGACCCCTCCTTAGCTATATCCACAAAAAGGGCTTCACCAAGGTAAATTTAGCCAGCCATGTTAGGGTTAAAAAAACACCATCAAAAACAGCCACAACGACTCAACAAATTTCTAAAATCCAATCTGCTTTGAGCAGAGAAGGCTACGTTAAAATGAAAGCAGAGTTAACTGCCCTGAAAAGTCAGCGCTCAGAAGTCACTAAGGAGATACGTCAGGCAGCAGCCGACAAGGACTTCAGCGAAAATGCTCCATTGCAAGCAGCACGAGAACGTAAATCGCACCTGGAAGGCAGAATAAAGGAACTAGAGCTAATCTTAAATTCGGCAAAAGTCATAACTGAAGTCGAAAGTACTTTACAGATAAAAATTGGGAATACAGTGAATCTCCGTGATTTATCCTCAGGCAGAGAGCTTCATTATACTCTAGCTGACCCGGAAGAGGCAAATCCAACCAAGGGTATAATCTCCATCGCCTCACCCATCGGCAAAGCTTTGTTAAATAAACAAAAAGGGCAAACTATCAGCATTACTGCTCCCGCTGGTACCTTCGCCTATCTTATCGAAGATATCCAGTAAATCCAGAAGAAATTCAGCCTAACAAGCAAACAAAGGGCACTATTCCAGTGGAGTTAACGTTAGCAGCTTCTTTGCAATCTCTGGATATTTGGCGATAAACAACAGCTCATCTTCAACAAGGGGTCGTTGAGCTTCAACATTAGCATACCTCACCAGC
>Ga0315281_10005566_pt1 | contig 18015 bp, 13 predicted proteins | sample YL17G07_0_MG_FD_204540 | JGI IMG/M metagenome (GOLD analysis project Ga0315281, IMG submission 204540) | Sediment microbial communities from Yellowstone Lake, YNP, Wyoming, USA - YL17G07_0 | ecosystem: Environmental > Aquatic > Freshwater > Lake > Sediment | place: USA: Wyoming | collected...
GAGTTACGTTCGACAGTCGCAGAAATGTTTGAGTTGAAGGGCGATGAAGTGTACGAAGCGGGCGCACCTATATTTCGCGCCACTATCGGGCAATTCGATGCCTGATAGCAGATGTCTGTGACAAGGCGGCAGGCTCAGCCAATCCCTTCAAGCGCGGCCTTTGCCAGCACGTCGATCAGTATGACTGATTGTTTCTCAGATGGAATCTTGGTGGGTATCTGCGATGCAACCTGAAGAATCCCGGTTTCCATTGGCGAGAAAAGATTTTTCTTATTACCATCGACCATAACCTGCCGCCATTTCGCGGCAGGAATGCTCATTACTTTTTTCTGCGCCTCAATTCCGTTGTCAATCTTCTGAACTTTGGCAGCTGACTTAACCTCTTCGACAATGTTTTCTTTATCAACGAGGCCGCTTAAAAACGGCTTGGGCAGTAAAGACTTTAATTCGCCGGACTTCAGTTGAAGGCGATCCCAGCAGGCTTCTTTCTTGCACCACTCCGAAATATTTGAAATCCCGGCCATTGGGGTCATGATGCTGTCAAACACGACCTTGGCGGTTATTTCAATTGCGTCTCTCATCACGTCAGTAATGTCCTGCGATTCCCACACCTTCATGAAATCGAATGATTTGCCCATATCAGCGCATAGCTTGGAAAGCAGAGCCAAGGTATAAGCCACAATGTTTGCTCTGTAGCCACCGCTGTACCATGACTGCACGGACACAATTTTTTCCGTTTTCCAGAAAAGGATCGCCCTCGCTATAGCCCGCTTGTAATAGAGTTCGTTGAAATTATCGGGGTTCTTTGCCCACTCCTGGCCAATCCTTTTTGCGTACTGTGCAAAATTTTTCTGCGCCCCAAGATTTACATAGGTCGGCTTTTCATCCCACACATTCTCAAATTTTGCCAAGTCAGTCTTAGAGAACATCTGGGATGATGGAAATTCGGCCAGAAATTTCTTTTGCTCAGCTTTTGAAATTTTCGCCTGTGCATCGGAATACTGCCCCCTGGCGCGTTCGTAAAACCATTTGCTTTCGCGCAATGCGCCTTGCTGAGGTGGCGCCCAGAGGCGTCGAGAAAATTCCTCCATCCGTATATGGAAGGGGTGGTTGGAGAAAAAATCCGCCGCATTAACTTTGTTTTGCGTATTGGCATATTCGGAGATTCTTGGAATAACCTCTTCACCTTTTTCACTATCCACCACGGAGAGCTTCATCTGCACAAATATTTTTTCGAGGGAGGCTTTGTCCTTCCTGCTGGTATGAAACAGTGACGCCGTGGTCTGCCCACCGTTTACAATCTGAAGGTCTTTTATTTCCCTGATATAGATACCATCCGCCTTGGGTTCGGTAATCACCTCACGGGCTGTCGCTGTAATCCCATTATTGTAGGCAAAGAACATTTCCGGATCATTGAGAATAGTAGAGCGCATTCCCTTATTAACCTTGCCCCGCGCCTGCAGAAAGCAGCGAACATTCTGTTCCAATAGCCTGTCGCCATATTTGCCATATAGATCGCCTAGAATCGTTGCAGGCATGACCATCAAATAGGATTCATAGTCAGCAGATTTGATGTGTGCGGGCAGGCATGGAATGCCTTGTCCGAACATGGACTCAAAATCAATAACCACCTCCTCCTTGGCACCACGGGAAGTCTTGATCCGGTGGAGGCGCGCAATGTCCCAGATGTTGTAAGTAAAAGTCCACCCTTGGTGGAGCTTGTCCTCGATAGCCTGCACCTTCTCACTGAGCAGGCGTTCCGAGAGCAGATAGAAATTCACCCTGGCAAAAGTGCTTGCGCGGCTGGATATATCTCTCCAGGCCGTACCCAACTGCTATTTCAGCAATGCATAACGCTTGGGCAGTTCATCCCAATTCTTCGCGGTCAGTAATTCGGCAGCGTTGGTCAGTTGAAACTTGAAAGCTCTTAGCCCTGACATGCTCAAGGGTTGCGGCAGAGGCCGCGCATATCCCAATTCAAAAAGCCAGTATTCCGCTTCGTTATCGCTGTCAATTTTCCCGGCCTGCGCAATGCTCATGTCGCATCGTTTAACCAAGCGAACCGACTTCACTTCGTAGCAATGAGTAACGAACCTTTCTTTGCTGCCACCGTGATAAACAGCGATGGCGCAATGACGAACCTCGCGCATCGCATTTCGCGCGATGGATTTTTTGTCAGTAGTGTTCAGGGGCATGTGATACCAGCCCGCAGTTCCCTGCTGAAATCGTTGCGTGTACTGTTTTTCACGGCCACCGCCTAACGGTGCGGCCAGCGTTAAATCCTCATAGCGCCCAAGATACGTCCCCATAGGAGCAATACGCGCAGAATCTTCCACCAAATATTGATCTGGTTCGGGAATCGTGTAGTTCACATTAGCATTGCCAAAGCGCGCTTCAAAAAATTCTTGCAACCACTGATTGGTTCGACCCGGCAACAAGGGGAAGCCGCCAATGCCCACGGCTTCAATCGCATCGTTGTATGGATTATCAGTGTTTACTTCGTCGAACCAGCCCGGATACAACACAAACGCGCCCAAAATCGGGCGACTCTTTTCCTGCTCGCCATCATCGGCTTTGTTGACGTGAATCAGCGCATCGCGGTAGCGGTGCATCTGGTTAATCGCATCATCTGGCGCGCAATCCGTTCCGTTATTGTCATCGGCGATGCGATATTTTGCATCGAAAATCCATTGAATTTTTTCATCATTGGCAAACGTCGCCTCCAGAAAAATGTCCGGTTTCTGTACCGTTGTCCATGAGTAAATTTTGCCGAAAGCGGGATCTTTGCTACGGGAGAAAATAGGTTCATGCGCCAGGCGAATTTTGATGCCATCAGCTCTTTCAAAATGGAACGCAGCGCCAATGCCACCTGCCAGACCTTTTTCCAAGCCGTGGCTGTCTAGCGTGGCTTTGGTATTGGATTTTTCCTTAAAGCCCAAATCGAGCAACATCCGCCGCACTTCCAGCAGACACCAAACCTCATACAGCTCCGCCACCGATTTCATCGAAATGGAAGCGTGTCGCCCAAACAAATCCAGATAAAGTTTGAGTTCCTGCCAAATGCGGTACACGCCAGCGTAACCAGCGCGCTGGTGCAGTACCAAAGACTCTGAGGCCAAGCCGTCAAACGCCCCCACTTCTGCAAAAAACGGACGGTTCAATAACTGGTCAAATGGCCTTTTCCAACTGTCCAGTTCGGCAAAAAAAGAGGCGGAGAGTCGCCCACGATCAGGCGATAGTCTGTCACGTTCTGCACGTTCACTAAAACGCGCAATGTCTTGACTGCTCTTTGTCAGAACCATTTTTACAAACCTGTTTTCCGGTGTGTCGAGCGAAAGCCGCTTACCCGTTATCCGATAGTGATGCTGACTTTCTTCGTTGCATAAATGCCCTGTAACGCGCTCTTCCAGTTTGGGTGGCAGACGCCCACGCAAGTGCTCCGCGCGAACGTGAAGCTCGTAGGGCATCAAGCGGGTATGGGGCGCATGGCAAATCCGTCGAATACCTTTTTCCAAGTCTTCCCGCAACCGTTCAAAATGAGCCAACCACAACAGCGCAAATCGCTCATGTGGCTTGCGCGACTTGGCTAACTCCTGCTCGGTTTTTTGGACAAAAGAAAAACGCCATAGCGGGTAAAACTCATCCACCGCGCGGTGGATTCCCGCCAAGTCAGCCACCATCGCCATCTTGGTAGGCTGCACCTCGAAAGAAATATATTGAGTGATTTCCCGCTCCGCGACGCGATAGCGCACACCCAGACGAAACCAGCCGATGTCGTTGCCAAAATTGATGCTGCCGCGCAATGAGCCGCGCTTATAGTGAAATCCCTCTTCAACACTGCGCAGACGGTGAATGACCGTTGGTTCGTCGGTGGCGCCTACCCCGTCGCCAAACAAAAATTCAAATTCGTATTGTTTATTTTCAAAGAATAGCGGCTCCTGCAAAGCCAATTCGGCAACGGGCTGTATAGCCAAAGGCAAGGAACTTTGCGGTGCGACATTCTCAACTGCCAGCGCGGGATTAAAACGTAGTGTGCTCGTGGGTAATGAAACACCGCGTGCGGCATGGGTCTTGACCAGTAAGGCTTGCGGCTTGGCAAGCTCCTTAGTCCACACCGTCAAATCGAAGTGCGTGGTTTTGAGTGTCAGTACATCAGGCACGGGGCGGCATCCTCGAATAGGCTGCTTGAGTTACACGCATTACGGCCAGAAGGTAGTAAAACCGTTCATGTGTAAACGGCTCTGCATCCAGTCTAGCTTTTGTTTGGCGCGACAATCAACCGTGCAAACGCTCCCGTCTATTTTTACACGTAACAGATCGGGGCGCTGAGCAGCCCCGATGTTCGTAAATTGTTTTTCAATCTCGCCCAGCAACTGGGTGAGCAAGCTGCCATCACCGTCCGCATTCAATTTCTCGGCATCGCCATCTATGCGCGGCAACACCTTGGACATCAAAAAATCGTCCCACACCGCCTGTAATTCGGCATCATCTTTCGGTTTGAAGCAGACCACCGCCAACAGCAACTCGTTGAGCGCGCGATAGGCCAGCTCAAACGGCGTAGCTTTGAGCACCGCATTGATCGCAGCAAGGAAAGCAATACTCTTTGAGCCATCCGCATCGGCGGGTGTAACGGCCAAGTCGCCTTGGGTCACGCTGGACAAAACCGGGAAGCCAAGCACTTTCGAACGGGTGATCGGCTCGAAAAATTCTGCAAACTCGTTCGGATAAAATACGCCGAAATCGATAGTAAACGCGCGGTCAATCACCTTGCGCGAAAAACCGTGCGTGGTCTCATCCATATTCACCGTGCCGGCGACAATTAGATTAGGCGGCAGCGGAATGCCGTTCATGCGGAAGTGCTGCCATAGATCATCATGTGCATCATCCAAGTCGAGTTCCTTGCGCAACGCGGCTTCTCCGGCTTCATCTAACTGCCGAATGGTGGCCGCTTTAAGCAAGGCATCGCAGTGATAGCCATCTTCATTCCACTCACGCGTTTCCAACACCGACAGGTAATCGGCAAAATACTGCTCCACCGGTGCCAGATTCATTTCGTCCAAACACAACCAATAAGGTGTCATCTCATCGGGTAACTTGCACACCAGCTCCGCAGCGGAAGACGATGCCGCCGCGTCTTGCCAAGCCTTTACAACAAAGCGCAACAAGTCGGTTACCACATAACGAGGCCCATCCTGCCCAATGCGCGAAATATATCCCAACAAGTCCGATGGCTCGTGCCAATCTGGACGCACCGGAATCAAACAGTGATTGGATAAATCACCACCGCGATGTGCGGCGGCTTGTTCTCTGACGAAGCGGGTTTTCCCCGTGCCAGAAATACCCGCTAGTAAAAGGAACGGTTTGGGAATTGCGTTTGTTGAGATCGCCGAATTGCTGAGAATGCTTGTGCCTATCGAGCCGTTGAGGCATAGCTCACAAATTTTGTAAATTGTGCTGTCGTAACCCAGAATAAATTTGTCATGATCTACACCAAGAATAGAAAATAAACCCTCTGTTCTCTGATCGTCTCTTTTACGAACGATGTCATCCAGTTGAATGATTTTGGATTCTAAGCCCCGAAGAATATCCTCAATAACGACCGTTGGAATAATTCGCAATGCACCTTTACCACTGCCTTTTTCGCCGCGCTGTGCATCAGGATGGCCACGGAGATAGATGGCTTCAGTGGTAATTTTTTCGACGGTGTAAGCACGAGTACCCTCACCGAGAATTGTTCCAACCTTCAAAAGTGTTTTTAGTGGCAGCATATTTTTTCAGGCTCATCGCGTAGTAGTGGAGTGAATCTCAGGCATTTTAGAGGATTGACAACATGAAAGTCAGGATTTTCAATCGCAGATACGCTTCGCCTTGCCGCCTCCCTGACAGTCAGGCTGCGGCATTGGGACGGGTCATAATGAATGAAATAATGCCCATCCTTGGAAATATGGGAAGTGATTGTAGTGGAAGGTCGCCCCCCGACCTGCACCCTGAAACGATCTGAAAAATGACTATTCTGCACACCCTCCTGCACATTCTGGTGTGCAGGAAGAAGCGCTGCCGGAAAATCACTCAGATGAACGGATTTTCCATTAGCTGCCGCGTAGGCGGACACAAAAAGATAGCGATACAGATCACTCCTCATGTGGCCTCTGCCTGCATGGTTGGTCACCACATCAACACAACCATGCCGATACCAGTCCGGATATATCTTAGGGCTACCGGTATAACTCATGGTCTCTGCCCCTGCCATTAACTCGCGTTTCCGTATGGTCACCAAGGCTTCGTCAATTTTCTCGACTGTTTGCGACAGACCATTGCTTCGCCCCTTGCGATACCAGGCCTCTGAGGTTATCGAATCAAGAATTTCACGCCAGAGTTCAAGTGTGTCAGGCTCTTTGGATACAGTGCTGCGTATCTTCGGTAGATCACCAATTGCCTGCGCAACAGAGGTTGATTCCGTTTCCTGGAGCGTTTTGGGTGTGATTTGAATATCCTCCCGAATGCCCAGAATAAGCATGCGGTGCCGCGCCTGCGGGATGCCATATTTTTCGGCTTTCACCAGAAAGTCTTCCGGCTTACATTTTTCAGGAGGCTTGTTGTCCACCAGCGAAAACAGCCGGTAGCCGAGGCCGGAACTCCGGCCATTGACTGCCATGTCAGGCTTTCGCAAATCGCTCAATATACTTTCAATAATTTTTTTGCCGGAATGCTGTGCGGAAAGTATTCCCTTCACATTCTCCATCACGAACACCGGTGGCTGGTGATCCGCGATGATCCGCAGATACTCCTTGTAAAGAAAATGGCGCACGTCGTCCTCAAAGTCAGGATTAGTACTCCGCATACGCGCGCGTCCGACAAGTGAATAAGCCTGGCAGGGTGGCCCGCCGACCAGCACCCATTTTTCACTGCCATTCAGTCTCTGGGTGATAAGGTTTTTCACCTCATGCGCTGGGGTCTTGCCGAGTTCTATGCACTGCGCCTCTTCAGCCGCAGCCTTAGCCTGCTGAGGGTAAAAATCAAATAACTCCGCCTTGGTAATGTCCCCCTTGGCATAAGACCAGTATTCCTGCGGAATCTTTTCTGGATCAAACTGACGGTAAAAACTACGCAGCAGCAATGTGCTGTGTGCGGTCGGGTCTTTTTCAATCGAAAGAGCAAGCTTGAATGATGATTTTCCTGCATCGTAGCCCAAGGCGGCGAAGCCCTCTCCAAGCCCTCCCGGACCTGCGAAGACGTCTATTACTTTGTAGGCTTCCTTGCCTCTCATTGTGCTCACATGAATGTTGCCAGGATATGGGCCAGAGAGTGGCCTGCTCGAAGTTCTGTACCTGGCAAATGATTGCACTTTACTGCATCATCACAGGTTGCGCCAACTGCTAGCAGGCAGAAATTAGTTCGAACGAAGATCAGGCAAGGCAGAAAGGAGCGAATACCCGAATGCATGGAGCGTTTCTCACAAAAAAACCTTTAAACGCAAAGTCACTAAGGCGCACAAAGTTCGCGGAGAAAGTGTGAGCGTGGGTTACTTTGCGTCTTGGCGTTGAGCAGTTTTGATCTACTTTCTAAACCGCATCATGGCTGTGCAGAAATTCAGATAACCGCTCCGACGGTCAACCGATTTCAGGCAACGCCGCGAATGGTTTCGAGCGGCGGACTGTTGATGGTGCTGCGCGTCCCGAACAATCCGGCCAGCGCCACACCCAGGGTTCCGGCTAGCAGCCCGGCGACCGGCACCCAAGGATTGAAATTGTACGGCACATTCAATACCTGATCGGAAAGCACCATCGCCAGCGCCACCGCTCCACCCGCCGCCACCAGTCCGGCAAGAAATCCAATGGCGACAAATTCGGCAAGCTGCAACATCACCAACTGGCGGCGGCGCGCGCCGAGCGTGCGCATGATTGCGCCCTCGAAAATGCGCTCGTCCTGCGTCGCGGCGATTGCCGCGTACAGCACGACCAGCCCCGCGGCGAGGGCGAACAGGAACACGAACTCGAGCGCGTTCGACACTTGTGTGGTGATCGAGCGCACCTGCGCCATGATCGCCGAGACATCGATCACACTGAGATTGGGAAAGCGTTTTACCAGCTCCGTCACCAGCGCCTCGTTGCCGGGCGCGAGATAGAAGCTGGTGATGTAACTTGCCGGATATTTCTCCAGCAGCACGGGCGTGCCTACGACATAGAAATTGGGCTTGAACGAATCCCAGTCGACTTTGCGAAGACTGGTCACCCTCGCGCCGGCCGTCTCCCCCGCGATGTCGTATGTGAGTTCATCGCCGAGCTTGATGCCGAGCGTTTTGGCGATACCCTCTTCCACCGAAAACTGTTTTTCGTCGCGGACGCCGTCCCACCACGCTCCGGCAACGATCTTGTTATCGGCGCGTATATTCTCGGCCCACGAAAGGTTGAACTCGCGCTCGGCGAGCCGTTTCGCGCGCTCGTCACCGAGACGTTCCGGGGCAAGCGGTTGCCCGTTGATGGCTACCAGGCGTCCGCGCACCATCGGATACAGGCCGGGCGTGGCCAGGCGATTCCCGGCAAGATAGGCTTGCACCGCGCGCAACTGGTCGGGCTGGACGTTGATCACGAAGCGGTTGGCGGCATCGCTGCCGAGACTGCCCTGCCAGGTGGCGATGAGATCGGTGCGCACCAGCGTGAGCAGCAGCATGGCCGTGATACCGAGGCCCAGCGCCATGATCTGCACCAGGCTCGCACCGCTGCGGCGCTGCATGTTGGCAAGACCGTAACGCAACGCGCCGCGCAGCGTTCCACCAGGAAGCGCGGCGACGCTTCCACGCAGCCGGGATGCGAGAACAATCAGCAGCCAACCCGCCAGCCCCGCGACAACGAGCACGGCAGCGAATCCGCCCAGCGCGATCATACCGAGGCGCACCTCCCCCGCGCGCCACACGATAAGCACGGCAAGCGCGGCAAACCCCATGCCATAGGCCGCCACGCTCACGCCTTCCAGGGTGGCGATCTCGCGGCGCAACACGCGCAGCGTGGAAACGCTTTTCAGCCCGAGCAGCGGCGGCACGGTGAATCCGAGCAGCAACACGAATCCGGTAAGTGCGCCCTGCAACGCCGGCATGATGGTCGGCTGCGGCAATGTCACCGTGAAGAACCCCGCGAGAATGCCGGCGAGCACGCCCTGCGCTGCATACCCCGCAAGCGCGCCCGTGACCGAGGCGATCAGACCCAGCCACACGAACTGGTAGAAATTGAGCATGAAAATATCGGCCTGACTCGCTCCCAGGCAGCGCATCATGGCGCAATGGTCCATCTGGCGCTGCGTGAAACGGCGCGCGGCCAGCGCCACCGCCGCAGCGGCAAGAACCACCGAAAGCAGCGACGCAAGCCCGAGAAAACGCCCGGCACGATCCAGCGCGACGCGCACTTCGGAACGTGCATCGCGCACCCCCTCGATACGCTCGCCGCGCGCGAGCCGCGGCTGTACCAGCGCGCGATAGCGATCGACGGCGCTGCTCTCGCCGGCCAGCAGAAGACGGTAAGTGACGCGGCTGCCATTCTGGATCAGCCGTGTCGCGGGGAGGTCCGCCGCGTTCATCATGAGCCGTGGCGCGATGCCGAAATAGTCGAGGACGGCGTCGGGTTCGCGCGTCAGCACGGCGGCGATGCGCAGCGACAGCGCGCCCACCTGGACGGTATCGCCGCTTTGCGCGTCGATCTTGCCCAGCAGCGCGGGCGCAACCCACACCGTGCCGCGTGCCGGTATCCCGGCCGCTTCGCGTTCTCCTGCGTTGCCGCCGGAAATACGCAGCCTGCCGCGCAGCGGAAAACCGGGCGTGACCGCCTTGATCTCGGCAAGGTTTGCGCCGCCGCCGGGAAGCGGATTGCGCACCATGCTTGGGAAGGTGACGCTCTCGGCACGCGCCAGCGCAACACCATCCGGCGTGTCGCGAAACTGCGCGGCAAGGGGATGATCGGAAATCACCACCAGATCGCCGCCGATCAATTCGGCAGCCTGCGACTTGAGCGCCTGCGCGACGCGGTCGGCGAAGAACCCCACCGTGGTGACGCTTGCCACCGCGATGAAAAGCGCAAATAGCAACGCGCGATTCTCGCCCGCGTTCCAGTTGCGGCGCAGCATGCGTAACGACAACCTGATTCTGTTCATACTTTCCTGTACGTCAAGGCGCGCAAATACACAACAGTCCGTAGGAGCACGATTTATCGGGCAATTCGAAAACTCGCTATCGCCCGATAAATCGGGCTCCTACAATGGAGTTTCATCATGCTGCATCCTGTATACGGCCCGCGGCGATGGTGAGTTTGCGCGTGCAATTGCCTGCCAGCGCCTGGTCGTGAGTCACCAGCACCAGCGTCGTGCCGCGCTCGCGGTTCAGTTCGAACAGCAATTCGATCATTGCCGCTCCGGTGCGTTCGTCGAGGTTGCCGGTCGGCTCGTCGGCGAAAAGAATCCTGGGCTCGGTGACAAACGCGCGCGCGATGGCGACGCGCTGCTGCTCTCCGCCCGATAGCTGCCTGGGGTAGTGTTCCAGCCGTTCGCCCAGTCCCACGCGACCGAGGATCGCGCGCGCGCGATCGGCGGCAAGATCGTGGCCGCCCAGCTCAAGGGGCAGCATGACGTTTTCCAGCGCGGTCAGAGAAGGCAAAAGCTGGAAGGACTGAAACACAAAACCGACCATGCGCCCGCGCAGCGCCGCACGGCCGTCTTCGTCGAGCGCAAACAGGTCGATGCCGTCGATCCAGACTTTTCCCGCGCTCGGTGTATCCAGTCCCGCAAGCAGGCCGAGCAAAGTGGACTTGCCCGAGCCGCTCGCGCCGACGATGGCGACTGCCTCGCCGTTGAGCACATTAAGGTTTACCTGCTCGACAATGACAAGCTCGCGCTCCCCGCTGCGAACCCGTTTGCCCAGACCTTCGGTGCGGATCAGGGCGGCGTGCAATTCAGTCATACGTAATCCATATTGTTTTGTTTGTAGCGTAAAACGCCGGCTCCGGTCAAGCAATGAGGGAATAGATTATGCTGTTGCGCATGAATTCAAGCCTCCGGTTCGTTTGGCGAGCATCTGCTGCATGCGCAGCCATGTTGCTACTTGCTCTGCTCTTCACCCCCGCTGTCTTGGCAGCGGACGCAAAAATCCTGGTCTTTGGCGACAGTCTGGCTGCCGCCTACGGTCTCAACAACCCGCAACAGGGATGGGTGGCACTGCTGGCGCAAAGACTCAAGGAAAAGTATCCGCACGCGCAAGTCATCAATGCCAGCATCAGCGGCGAAACCACCCGCGGCGGCCTTTCCCGTATCGACGCGGAACTGGCACGCCATAGGCCGACACTGGTGATCCTCGAACTGGGCGCCAATGACGGACTGCGCGGGCTGCCGGTCGCGCAGGCGCACGCCAATCTCGCCGGCGTGATCCGCGCCATCCGCAAAAGCAACGCCGCGGTGATTCTCATCGGCCTGCAGATACCGCCAAACTATGGCATCGAGTATGCCCGCGAGTTCCGCGACATGTATCCCCGTCTCGCCAGTCAATATAAAGTGGCGCTGGTGCCCTTCCTGCTGGATGGCTTTGCCGAACAGCGCGATCTGTTCCAGACCGACGGCTTGCATCCTGTCGCCGCCGCCCAGGTACACATCCTGGAAAACGTATGGCCGAAGGTAAACGCGGCCATGAAACCGTAGAACATCCATGCCCGGTTCCCATCACAGACAGCCCAGCGCACTGCTTCGCGCCGATTTCGAGTACGCCGACCTGAAGCGGTTCGACGCCGTCATCGACGTACGCAGCCCCGCCGAATATGCCGAGGATCATATCCCCGGCGCGATCAATTGTCCGGTGCTCGACGATGCCGAGCGCGCACAGGTCGGCATCGTGTACAAACAGCAATCGGCCTTTGACGCCAAGAAGCTGGGGGCGGCTATCGTGGCGCGCAACATCGCCGCGCACCTTGACAACAATTTCAGGTGCAACGCGAAAGGCTGGAAACCGCTGATCTATTGCTGGCGCGGCGGGTCGCGCTCGGGCGCCATGACCCATATCCTGAGAAGCGTGGGATGGCATGCGCTGCAGCTCGAAGGCGGGTACAAGAGTTTTCGCGCGCGCGTCATACGCGATCTTGAAACGCTGCCGGCGCGCTTCACGTATCGCGTCATCTGCGGCCGCACCGGTTCGGGGAAAAGCCGCCTTCTCGAAGCCCTCGCCGTAGCGGGCGCACAGGTACTCGACCTGGAACAACTCGCCGCGCATCGCGGTTCGGTGCTCGGCGACCTTCCCGGTGCGCCGCAACCGACGCAAAAAGCCTTCGAAAGCCTGATCTGGGAGCAACTGCACCGCAGTGACCCCGCCCGTCCGCTATTCGTTGAAGCCGAGAGCAAGAAAGTCGGCATGCTGCGTGTGCCGCAAAGCCTCATCGAACGCATGTGGGAAGGGCAATGTCTGCAGCTCGATGTGCCCGAAGCCGCGCGCGTCGCGCTGCTGCGCGATGAGTATGCGCACCTGATGCGCGACACCACCCTGCTCTACGCCAAACTCGACTGCCTGAACTCACTGCATTCGCGCGAGCGCATCGATACCTGGAAATCGCTGGCGCGCGCCGGGCGCTGGGACGAGTTCGTCGCCGATATGCTGAAAAATCATTACGACCCTGCCTACGGAAAATCCATGTTCAGGAATTACCGCCATGCCGAACTGGCCCAACATCTCGAGGTGCGCGACATATCTCCCGGCGGCTTCGCTCGCCTCGCGGAGCGATTGGTAAAACCTGTTGCAACCACGGATGAACACGGATAAACACTGATCAAGACCCAAGGGCACCTCTAAAAATTCCTTATCTGTCATTCCCGTTTTCACGGGAATGACAAATTATTAGAGTTGCCCCCAATCGAATTCATCCGTGTTTATCCGTGTTCATCCGTGGTTCCCAAGTTTTTCCAAACCGGACCTGAAAAACTGACAAGGGTCAAGACGATGCAGCGCCGCGAGACATTCTGCGCTAAACTCGGCAAAATACTGCTGGATACCGACCAAAGCACAACGTAAACATGAGCACCAGCATGCCGGACAAGATTGGCAAATATACCGTGCTGTCGGAGCTCGGACGCGGCGCCACGGCCGTGGTGTACCTGGCCGACGACGAGTTCAACGCGCGCAAGGTTGCGGTCAAGGTCGCCAATGCCTCAACCGGCATGAACGACGAGGAAGCCAAACGCTTCCACAAGCTCTTTCTCAACGAAGCCTCGCTGGTCGGCAAACTCTCGCACCCCAATATCGTCGGCGTGTTCGACGCGGTGGTCGAGGGCGACACACGTTACATCGTCATGGAGTACGTGCCGGGCGGCTCGCTCAAGAAGTTCTGCACCGAAACCAACCTGTTGCCGGTGCGCCAGGCGGTGCTGGTCATTTTCAAGGCGTGCCGCGCGCTCGACTATGCCTTCCAGAACGGCGTTATCCATCGCGACATCAAGAGCGCCAACATCCTGCTTTCCGAGCGCGACGACATCAAGATCAGCGACTTCGGCACTGCGCAGATCTCGCATTCGACGCAGACGCAGATCGACGGTTTCGTCGGTTCGCCCGCCTACATGTCGCCAGAGCAAATCAACGAGGAGCCGCCCTCGGTGCAGTCGGACATTTATTCGCTCGGCGTGGTGATGTACGAACTGCTCGCGGGAAGGCTGCCCTACCAGGCCACCAATTCGGTCGCCATGATCAACAAGATTCTCAGCGAGGAAGCGGCGCCGCTCAAGGCTTTGCGCCCAGAGATGCCCGATCCGCTGGTCGAGATCGTTGAAAAGGCGATGGCCAAGGACACCAAGCAGCGCTATGCGTCGTGGTTCGAAATGGCGCGCGATCTCGCCGAGACCTTCCCGCAACTTGAAAAATACAGCTTCGAGATCAGCTCGGCGGAAAAGTTCAGCGCCCTGCGCAAGCTCGATTTTTTCAGCGATTTCCGCGATTCGGAACTGTGGGAAGTGCTGCGCGGCGCGATGTGGGAAAACCACTCGCGCGAGCAGAGCCTGCTCCTGCAAGGCGACATCGGGCACGCCTTCTTCATTATCGTGAGCGGTCAGGTCAAGGTACTCAAGGATGGCAAGCTGCTCAATGTCCTGAAGGAGGGCGATTGCTTCGGCGAAATGGCCTACCTCTCCGGCGACAAGGCGCGACGCACCGCGTCGATCATCGCGGTATCCGAAGTGCAGTTGCTCAGAATCCAGGATGTACAGCTCGAACAGCTTTCCGAGGCGTGCCAGTTGCGCTTCAACCGCCAGTTCCTCAAGACCCTGATCGAGCGCCTGGCGTGGACCAGCAATGTCCTCGCGCAGGTGAAACGCTGACCGGCCAGGCCGGTCAGCGTTTCATCCTGAGGAGCAAAGCGACGAAGGATCTGCCAGCCTCCTCATCATTGTTTCTCCCGGAATAACGTGAAGCAAAATCCCGCTAGGCTATCAGCAAGCACACCGCCTGCGCGGCTATCCCCTCGCCTCTTCCGGCAAATCCCAGCTTCTCGGTGGTGGTGGCTTTGACGTTGACCTGATTTTCGCGAATACCCAGATCGGCGGCGATGTTTTTCACCATCAGCGGAATATGCAGCGCCATGCGCGGCGCTTCGGCGATGAGGGTGGCGTCGATGTTGTTCACATTGAAACCTTCAGTCTTCACCAGCGCGGCAGTACGTCGCAGCAGCTCGCGGCTGTCTATATCCTTGTAGCGCGAATCGCTGTCGGGAAAATGCCGGCCGATATCGCCCAGCGCGGCGGCGCCGAGCAGCGCATCGCAGATCGCGTGCAGCAGCACGTCGGCATCGGAATGACCGAGGAGTCCCTTGTCATGCGCGATTTCGACGCCGCCGATGATGCATTTGCGCCCCGCGACCAGTTGATGCACGTCGAAGCCCTGGCCGATGCGCATCATGATGCGCGCGCCCGCAACAGCAAGCGCGCCAAATCGATATCCGCGGCGTAAGTGACCTTGAGGTTGGCGCTGTCGCCTGCAACCAGTTTCGGCGCATGCCCGAGCGCCTCGATGGCCTGCGACTCGTCGGTGGCGTCGGAATGGGTATCGAGCGCATGGCGCAGCATGCCGAAACGGAACATTTGCGGCGTCTGCGCGCGCCACAAGCCCGCGCGCGGCACGGTGCGCAACACGCGCCGATGTTCGTCGGAGGCTTTCACGGTATCGGCGAGCGGCTGCGCCATCAATCCGCCGATGGCGTCGTGTTCCAGCGTAGTTATGAGCCCTTCGATCTGCGCGCTGCGGATGCACGGTCGCGCGGCATCGTGAACCAGCACCCAGTCGTCGCTGTCCATGACAGGGAAGAGATGGTCGAGGCCGTTGAGAACGCTCTCGCCGCGCGTCGCGCCGCCGCAGTATGCAACCTCGATACGATCGCCGAAACGGCTCCAGTCGTAGCGGTGCCAGCATGCATCGCCGAGCGCGAGCACCACCAGAATGCGTTCAATGCGCGGCACTGCCGCGAGCGCGGCGAGCGCATGGTAAATCATGGGATGCCCATCGAGATCGAGGTATTGCTTGGGAAGCGACTCTCCCAGGCGGGCGCCTGCACCTGCGGCGGGAACAAGGGCGATGATTTTATTGGGCATGATCGATTGCTGCTAAGAGCAATATTATCGCCGATTTTACGTTTGCGAGTCGCCGGATGGCGACAGTATTTTATGAATCGCGGCATAGACAGAATGCCGGGAATTGGACACACTGGATGCCAATGCGAGCCGCCTTTGCATGTCTCCTGTTCTTGACGACACTCATGCTTTCCGGATGCGATACACGCTCCGCACCGGAATGGCTGGGCGGATCCGTGCGCGCGCCGCGCGATACGGGCAAGCTCATCGTGCTTACAGTGCGCGGCCCCAATACCATTCACGATGCGCCCGGCGGGTATGTGCCGGAAAGCGACGCCACTCTTTCCGGCTACGAGCACGACCTGGCCGATCTTTTTGCGAAGGAAATCGGCGTCAAGGCAAAGTTCGAGGTTCTCCCCAGCCACGCCAAACTCATCGAGGCGCTGGACAAGGGGCGGGGTCACCTTGCCGCGGCAGGTCTTGCCATGAGCGACGAACTGCGCGCGCGTTTTGCTTTTGGTCCGAGCTACAAGTCGATCCAGTATCAATTGATTTACCGCGCCGGTGATCCAAGGCCGCGCACCCTCAACGATGCGGTCGGCAAGAAAATCGCCGTCATCGCCGATACGCCCGCGCATGATATTTTGCGCGATCTCACCGGCAGCTATCCGGGTATCGTCATCGACGTGCTGCCGCATGAAAGCGATGCCGACGCCATGCTCGCCCGCGTCGATGGCGGCGAATCCGATTTCGCCCTGGCCGACGCGCTGGGATTCGCCGTGGCCCGGCGCGTGCACCCCAACCTGGCTGCCGCATTCAACGTCGGGCGCGAAATGAAAGTCGCCTGGGCGTTCTCGCTGGCCGCCGATGAGACTCTTCAGGAAGAGGCGAACCTGTTCTTCGACAAAATGAAACGCAACGGCACGCTCGCGCGCCTCATGGATCGTTACTACGGCCACACCGGGCGCATCCAGGCCATCGATTCGGAAGCCATCATCCAGAAGACGCAAAGCGTGCTGCCGAAGCTGCGCGCCTATTTTCACGAAGCGCAGGAGCTCACCGGAATCGAGTGGCGGCTCATCGCCGCGATCGGCTACCAGGAGTCGCACTGGGATTCGCTGGCCACCTCGCCGACCGGTGTGCGCGGCATCATGATGCTCACCGAGGACACTGCCGACCGCCTGAAAATCAAGAACCGTCTCGATGCGCGCGAAAGCATCATCGGCGGCGCCAAATATCTGGCCACGCTGCGCGACACGGTGCCTGCGCGCATCCCCGAGCCGGACCGCACCTGGCTCGCGCTTGCCGCGTACAACCAGGGGTATGGCCACCTCGAAGATGCGCGCATCCTCACGCAGCGCCTCAAGCTCAATGCCGACGCCTGGCTCGACGTGCGCAAAGCCTACCCGCTGCTGCAGGTGGCGGATCATTACGAATCGCTCAAGTTCGGCTATGCGCGCGGCGACGAGGCAGTGGGCTTTGTCGAAAGCGTGCGCAACTATTACGACATTCTGGCGCGGCTGGAAAAACCTTATGCGCCGGGGTTCACACTGAATGAAGAATAGTCAGGCGTCACGGCGCCACGCCGAGTCGCGATAAAAAGCGTTTGAACACGGGGATGGCGCGGGAAAGAGCAGTTTTCCCCATGATTCAAAATCGCTCTATCGCGATGCGTAGCGGCCTCGGGTCAGCGCAACTTCATTCACTCGGCTTCGAATGCCTCGCTAGCAAGATGCGCCGTGTCACCCCAGATACGGATGCGCCACGCATCGCCCTCGTGCGCAATAAGGTTGTAGGCGGCATTGGGGTTATCGATGGGATGCGGGGCTTCGAGCGGAATGGCGTTCAGCCAGCGGTAGGCTGAAGCGAGCACACCGCCATGCGTGACGACCAGTACGCGCGACCCGCTGTGTTGCGCGGCGAGCGCCTCGAAAGCGGCAAGCACGCGATCGAAAAGCTGTCTGCGGCTTTCACCACCCGGTATTGCATAGTCGGGATCGGTTTCGCGCGCGCGCGAAAAGGCCTGCGGATAGAGGCTGTCGAACTCCACGCGAGCCATGCCTTCGCCGGCGCCGTAACAACGTTCGCGCAAACGGGGATCCTGAAGGATGGATTTTCCACAGGCAGCGGAAATGATCTGCGCCGTGCGGAAGGCGCGCCCAAGGTCGCTGGCATAGACATGGTCAATGCGCTCCTGCGCCAGACGTTGCGCAGTGGCTTCGGCCTGCGCCATACCCAGCTCCGTGAGGAGGCTATCGCCATGGCCCTGGATGCGGCCCTCCCGGTTCCATTCCGTTTCGCCGTGGCGGATGAGGATAAATTCAGTTGCCACTATGCAACAGCATCGAGCTTGCCGGTTCCGCCCATGTAGGGGAGCAACGCGGATGGAATAGTCACCGAGCCGTCCGCGTTTTGATAATTTTCAAGAATGGCGACCAGCGTGCG
>Ga0315281_10005567_pt1 | contig 18015 bp, 14 predicted proteins | sample YL17G07_0_MG_FD_204540 | JGI IMG/M metagenome (GOLD analysis project Ga0315281, IMG submission 204540) | Sediment microbial communities from Yellowstone Lake, YNP, Wyoming, USA - YL17G07_0 | ecosystem: Environmental > Aquatic > Freshwater > Lake > Sediment | place: USA: Wyoming | collected...
CTGCGGCATCGTCGCGTTCTACAGCACGACCGAGACCGCCAGGGAAATCGCGGGCGCCATGCTGGGGATTCCCGCCGCGCAGGTCAACGGCGAGATGCCGGATGCGATCGGCGAGATCACGAACATGATCGCCGGCACGTTTCGCACGAAGATGGCGGCGTTCGGGCAGCCGTGGGCGATTTCGATCCCGACGGTCACGATTGGGTCGGATTTCTACACCAAGTACGTGAGCGACGTGCGGAGGGTCCTGTGTCCGTTCTCCATGAGCGAGTCGGAAGTGTTCGTCGAGCTGATTCTCACGCAACACTGACCCCCGGGAGTCGCCATGTCCGCGAGAGCGCCCATCGTTCGTCGAACTGATGTTCATGCAACATCGACAGGGGACGCCCCTGTCCAGCCATGGCCGGCATGGATTCGATCGGGAGCCTGGCGTCACTCACCCGGCGCGCCGATGCCGACGCTGCCGGTGCTGGCGCACGAGGCCATCGCCGTCGCGGCCAACTCCGAGGTGACGATCGCGAAGCTGTCTCACGTCGTATCGAAGGATCCCGTCCTCGCGACGCGGGTCGTGCAGCTGGCGAACGCGGCATATTGCGCGCCGATGCAGACGGTCACGACCCTGTCGGAGGCGATCGTCCGCATGGGCACGGCGGCCGTGCGCAATCTGGTCATCGCGGTTTGCCTGGCGTCGCGCGGCTGCGACGCCCGGATCTACGGCAACGACGGACGCGCGCAGATCGACCACGCGATCGGCACCGCCTACATGGCGCATCTGGTAGCCGGGCGGGTCGGCTGGAACCAGGACGAGGCGTTCCTCGCCGGGCTGCTGCACGACATCGGCAAGCTCCTGCTGCTCAAGCTCGCCCACGACTGGACGCGCTGGCACGGACTGCCCGTCTCCGCCGGGGACCTGGCCGACGTGCTGGCCACCGAGCACGCGACCACCGGCGCGCTGCTGCTGCGCACGTCGCAGTTCCCGCTCAAGCTGGTCGAGACCGTGTTGTGGCACCACGAGCCGCAGGCCGCGCCCACCGATTCATGCGGGGCAGAGGTGATCTATCTCGCCGACCGGCTGAGCCATCGCTATGGGTTCGGCTGCGAGTGCGACGACACGCCGATCGTCGACGACGTCAGGTGCGCGCGTCTCGCGATCAGCGACGAGTGGCTGCAGGACGTCGACCGCCGGGCGCCGGGCCTGTTCGCCGTGGCCGCCAGGGCCCTCGACTGACCGCGCCAGTCAAGAGGCACAACGCCATGTCGATTACCAGATCGGGCGTCAGTGGAGGACTTCATGCCGGACACTCGTGACATCAGGCCGCTCGTGCTCGTCGTGGACGATGAGCCCGCCTTGGTCCAACTCGTGGTGCGCATGCTCGAACCCGGCGGCTACCAGATTCTGACCGCGAATTGCGGCAAGGACGCGTTGGCGGTGAGCGCGGACAGCACCCGTCCGATCGATCTGCTCCTCACCGATCTGCACATGCCGGAAATGAGCGGCCGCGCGCTCGCGACGGAAATGCGGAAGACCCAGTTCGGCTTGAGAGTGGTCTACCTCACGGGGCACTGCGACGACCTGTTCGGCGACCTGACGCTGCTGGAGCCGCACGAGGCGTTCATCGAGAAGCCGATCTCGCCGACCGGCGTGCGCGAGGCGGTCGCGCTGCATCTCTACGGCACGCTGTCGCCCGTGGCCGCCGCCACGGCCGCCACCTGACGCCGATTTCACCAGCACGTCGCGCGGACCCTCGGATTCGCTCGGACCGTCAGCGTCGCCGGCTGACCGGGCGAGCGCTGGCCGACGCCCTTCGTCCCGGCACACGCTTCCTCAGCGCGCGGACCTTTTCAAGATCGCGGACGTCCCGCTGGTGGCGCGGATCATCGATGCGCGACTTGACATCGATCAGGCAATCCAAATCGATCCAGTTCGCGTCGGCCCGACCGTACTTGCCTTTGATTCGCCGCCTCCACGCGCGATCGAATCGTGGCCCCTCGACAACCCTCAAGAGATCGATCCGGTTCGGGGGCAGGCCAATCTGCAGTATCTCCTCCGGCTCATCGACGACGAGGAGATGCGGGCTTCCGAACTCGGTCAGGGCCGCATTGGCACGCTTGACGTTCCCGGGGGACGGATCGATCCATAGGTCCATATCCTTGGTATAGCGGGGCCGGGCGTGGTAGATGAATGCCAGGCCGCCGATCACCAGATACCGCACGTCGTGCCGGCGCAGGAGACGCAGGAGATCCTCGAAGTCCGGGACCGCGTCCATTCTCAAGACTCCCACCCGAAGGTTTTGTTGCGGCCCTTCACGCGCCGGATGTCCTCTCGGATGGCGACGAGCGCGGACAGTCGGGCTTCGGGCGTCTGCTTCTGCCAGAACTCGAGGTCCCACGCGTCGGCGTCGGCGAAACTCTTCGTCCTGTGCGCCACTATCCGCCGCCGTCGCAACACGGATCGCTGCCGGAGGTTCACAAGCAGATAGTACCTTGGCCGGCAGCAGGCCCGCATCCCTCCTCACGTCCCGCGTCTGATGCGACGCCGGAGCCGGTGGGCCGCCCGCGCTGTCGGTCCACCGTCCCTCCCGTCGGGGCGACGGCAGACGACCGCCATCGCCGCCGCCGAAGCTGGCCCGATCTCCGGCTCTTTCCACCCGCGCGTCTGGCAACCCGTTTGCTCACTCTCCAACGCGGCGAGGTTCGCACGACGGCCTCGCCCGCTCGCCACGTCGGCGAGGCGGAATGAGGAGGTGTAGTGGTGCTGCGGGCTAATCTGGACGCGCTGCCGCTCGTCACGCGGCAAGCGGTCGAGTCGTCGCGCGCCGACGACGTCATCCAGATTCACGCGACCGCGGCGCTGATGTCCGCCTCGGTGCGGACGCCGGACGGACGTTGGGTCCGCATTCACAGCGGGCGTGATCCCGTGACGGAAGCCGATCGATTCCTCGACGCCGCGCTGCCGGAGGGACTGCCTCCCGCGGTGTTCGTGATTGGCCCCGGCCTCGGGTACGTCCTGGAGGCGATCGAGCGGCGATCCGCGACCACCAAAGTCATTGCCATCGAACCGTTCCCGGCCATTGCGCGAGCCATGCTGGAACGACGCGACTGGCGGGAGTGGATGCGGAGCGGCCGGCTGACGATCGTGATCGGGCCGCACTACCTCGACGCCTCCGATGCATGGAAGGCGCTGGACGCGCGAGCGGCCGCCCCGTCGATCCTCGAGCACCCCGTGCTCGCCCGGGAGTTTCCCGGCGAGATCGCCCGCGCGCACCGGCTCGCCGACGCCATCGTCCTCGGCGCGCAAGGGAACGACGAAGCCCGGAAGAAGTTCGCGGGGCGGTACCTCCTCAACACGCTCACGAATCTGCCCGCGCTCGTCGCCGAAGGCGATGTCGCCTCACTGCGCGACCTGTGCCACGGCATACCGGCCATTGTCGTCGCCGCGGGGCCGTCGCTCGATACCAACATCCGGCAACTGCACGGGCTCGAAGATCGTGTGCTGATCGTGGCCGTCGACACGGCACTACGGCCACTCCGGGCGGCGGGGATCCGGCCCCATCTGGTCGTCGCGGTCGATCCGAGCGAGCTCAATGCGAAGCATCTCCTCGGAATCGCCGATACCGGCGGCTCGTGGCTCGTCAGCGAAGGGAGCGTCGATCGCTGCGTGTTCCCGGAATTCGCGGGACGGGCCTTCAGCTTCAAGGTCAGCGACCACCACCCGTGGCCGTGGCTCCGCGCACACGGATTCGATCGTGGCGTGCTGCGCGCCTGGGGATCGGTCCTGACGACGGCTTTTGATCTGGCGTGTCACGTCGGGTGCAATCCCGTCGTGTTCGCGGGTGCGGATCTGGCCTACACGGACGGCGTGCACTACTGCCGGGGGACGATCCACGAGGATGCCGCCAATCACCTGGCCCCCATCGCCGCACGGGCCGACGCATTCGCCGCGTGGCAGCGGGACCACCAGCGGACGACGTGCACGGAGACGGACATCCGAGGGGCTTCGATCGTGTCGACGCCGGACTTCGTGCAGTTTCGCGACTGGCTGGTGTCCCGATCCGCCGCGGTCCAGCCGCGCCGGGTGCTGAACGCGACGGGGGCCGGCATCCTTCGCGGCGGGGCGATCACGCCGATCGACCTCGCGACGATGTCGTTCCCTCTTCTCGCTGAAGGCGCCGAAGCGATTCAGGCGCGTCTCGGCGCGGCCTGGCGATGGTCGCTCGACAGCCGCGATCGCGTGGTTGAGAAGCTCGAAGGAGCGATGTCGCGGCAGGATGGCATCCCATTGGCGCCGTGGCTGGACTTCGCCGGTGATACCGCCTCGTCGGAGCAGATCACCAGCGGCATCGAGGCCGCGTGGCGATCCATCGCGCGCGCGTGGAAGTCGGCGCCCGAGGTCACCGTACATCCCGCGAACGTGTTCTGGATCCCCGGGGGGACGGCCCGCTTCGAGGCCGCGGCCACCGGCGCGCCGGCACCAACCGTCCAGTGGCAGTTCAGCACCGACGGTGGATCGTCGTGGTCCGACATTGCCGGCGCGACGGACACGACGTACGCGCGCGTGGTGACCGTAGCGGAGCTCGGCAGACGGTTCCGAGCCGTGTTTGCCAATGCGTCTGGCGCCACAGCGACTGCGGCAGCCGCGATTCCCTTCGCCCCACGTGGCATCGTCGCTGACTTCGATGGCGACGGAAAGCCAGACATCCTGTGGCGAAATCCGGTGACCGGAGCGAATGCGATCTGGTACATGGATGGCATGACGCGCAAGGGACTGGGCGTACTGGAGACTGTGCCCATCTCGGCGTGGACGGTGGTGGGAATGGGCGACTTCACTCTCGACCACAAACCCGCCATCCTGTGGCATCACTCAGCGTGGGGAACGGTTGCCTGGTACATGGACGGGGTCACGCGCGCGGGACACGGGCTGCTGGATACGACAACCGAGCGGCCATGGACGGCCGTGGGGACCGGCGATTTCAATGCCGACGGAAAACCAGACGTCCTGTGGCGCAACATGGCGACCGGAGCCAATCGGGTCTGGTACATGGACGGAGTCACGCGGACGGGCGTGGCAGCGCTCGATACCGAGGCCGATTTGGCCTGGACGATCGTTGGCACCGGCGACTTCAACGGCGACGGCCGACCCGACATCCTGTGGCGCAATACCGTCACGGGTGCCAACCGTGTCTGGTACATGGACGGGGTCACGCGGACGGGCGTCGCGGCGCTAGATACTGAGGCCGACCAAGCATGGATAGTGGTGGGCACCGGCGACTTCGACGGCAACGGCACACCTGACATCCTGTGGCACCACCTAGTGACGGGCGCCAATGTGGTCTGGTGCATGGAAGGGGCCGCACGAACCGGAGTCGGCCTGTTGGCTCCACTCGACGAAAGGGCTTGGCTGGCCGTCACAAAGCAGAGAGCAGCGATGAACAGACCGCATCTTCTCATCGACAACCAGGACATATCCGGCGACGAGTATGCCAAAGCGAGTTCCCTGTTGCATGAGTTACGCACGCTCCATTTCGAGACGCGTGGGTACGTCGAGCGGCGTGGCCTCGACGCGGAACTGTTCCTTCCCGGAAACATCTGGGCCGACATCAACAGGCCGGACTACTTCATCGACTGGACCTACGAGCTGGTGAACTACGTCAGGTGCATCTCGCCGTTCATCGGATTTCACCAGATGATGTGGGGACGCCTGGACGTACCGGGCGAAGTTGACGGGGTCAAAGCCAGCGCCTTCTACGATCGCTTCTTCTCAGGCACGCTGGACCACAAGGCAATCTTCGAAGAACTCGAGAGCGAATTCCATCTCACGGAGCGGATTGGCCAGAGCATGCCAAGCCTGATCGAATCCTACGACGAGCTCGTCAGAAACATCCCTGAACAATACCGTATCCTCGCGCCGCCCCGGGCCGGCGAAATCGGCGTGCAACACGGAGGCGGCATCATCAATCCGGACCTCATCATCTATCAGCGGCGGATCAATGCGCTGTATGCCGGTGGCGCATTGCAGCCGATCGAAGACGCCATCGCCGCGCAAGGTTCAGCCAACTATCTTGAAATCGGGCCCGGGCACTGCTTCTTCGCCTACGCGCTCGCCAGGTGCTTCGCCGGCAAGCTCAGGGTCTTTCTCATCGATCTGCCATTCGTCATGGCCAACGGGTGCGCGTACTTGACCTGCGCCGCCGGCGCCGATCAGATCGGTCTCGTCACGCCAGAGACCACCGCGGCCGTCGAGAAGCCGTTCGTGTTCGTGCCCAACTACCTGGTGCCGGACTACGAACCGCACCTGCCCGACTTCCATCTGGTCCACAACGCCATCTCATTCAACGAGATGAATGCTCAGCAGATTGCGTACTATTACGACTTGGTGGCGCACCATCTGGCCGACGACGGCGTCTTCCATATTGCTGGCGGATTCAAGCTGCTCGACCACCATGTGGACGCGCTGGCGGCCGCGACTCAACGATTTCCCAATCACATCGTGCACCGGGGAGCTTACGTCGGAGAATACTTGGTCTTCGATGGCCCCAACACTTTCATTCGTGCGTAGGTCCTAGGCGGCCGCTGACACACCCTGGAAAGGCCCCCCTCCATGGTCGAGCCCGTCCGGGAGTCCCAGATCTACTTGCGGCGCCAGCCGCTCAACATTTGCATAATGAGCCAACTCGTTGAAATGTGGCTGCGCGCGCAGCTCGCTCAGATACACCTCGAGGTTCTCGCGGCACGGATAGTGGCGGATCGAATTCCACAGGCAGAAATGCCAGAGCGAGTTGCGCTTCTCTACGGCAAAGCTCCAGTTGAAGTAGGCGCGTGCGGTCGCCAGGTGCACGTCGTCGCTCTGGGACACGTCTAGCTGCCGCTCGACCAGGATTTCCAGGCTCGGCGGCGTGGCGGGTTCAATCTGGGCAAACCCGCTTTCGCCCCACAGGTCCCACGCCTTCACAGTCCACGTGCGATCGAGCACGACGGGCGATGAGCACAGATCTGCCGGGAAATGAGGATCGCGGAAACCATACCGGTTCATGCTGTAGAAATACCGGGTCCGCAGGCCGCGGTGGATGAGCTCCATATACTGGTCGACCGCCGCCTGCGTCATTTCGCCTAGAGAGCAGGTGTTGACGACAAGGTCCACATCCCGGCCATACAAGCCCTCGACGAATTCCGCAGGCACGAACACGAAGTCGTAGCCACTGATGTCTCCAAGCTGGCTCCGGTCGGTCACGAGCAGCGTCTTCGCCTCTGGAAAATTCGCCGAGAGGAAGACGTAGCTGAAGTACAGCGAATCCAACAGGTCTACGATGCAGTAGGTGGAAATCGGAAACGCCAGTTTCATCGTCCGCGCGAGCCCGCCGTAGCCCGCGCCGATCTCGACGACGGTCTTGACGCCGACGCTATGCCGCCGAATCCGCATCGCCTTGCACAACTGCAGCAGGAACATGGTCGACAACCGCCGGCCGTTTCGCTCGAACACCACCTTCCCGCCCGCCAGCGCGGACTCCTGGTACTCGGGCGGCAAGCTGTCAATCGGATACCCCTGCCGGCTCAGATGTTCGAGAAACCGCTCGGCGATCGGCGCGCACTCAGGATCCGAGACCAGGCGCGGGAAGGTGAAGGCGTTGTTCTCGGTGACAAACGCCGCCAACTCGCGCTCGTCGTCGATGCCGGCGATCGCCTTCTGGTGCATATCGATGTGGATGTCATGCCAGAGCTGCGACGGCGATACCGGCGTCGCCGTCGGCGTCCCCGAGTACTTGGCGCGCGCTTCGCGCGCGCGATTGATGAAGTGTCCCACAACGCTCTCCTCCTCGAAAGACATCACGCCGCCCCTTGATAGAACAGCTGCTCGTAGATCGCCTCCACGGCCTCCCGCCGGCTCGCATCGAGGCGCGGCAGACCCGCCGCGCCGAGGTCCTCGAGGACGTCGGACACGCGGAACATGCCCGGAATCACCATGGAGACGGCCTCGAACGACAACACGAACCGAATCGCGTTTTGCGCGGGCGTCGCATGCGGCGCATCGTCGAACACCGGGCGCAGCCGCCGCACGGCTTCGACCCAGCGCGCGCGCATCTCGGCGTCGTACCGCCGCCGATGGTCCGTCGCCGCAAACGTATCGGACACGCCAAGCTGGCCGGTGAGGAACCCAGCCGCGAGCGGCGAGCGCACGATCACGCCAATGTCCCGCGCACGGCAGGTCTCGAACAGACCGTTGTGCAACGCGCGGAGATCGCCCAGGTTGAAGTTCACCTGGAGGCACTGCGGGTGATATCGGGTAGCGAACAGCAGCGCCTCGTCCGGAGACGTGGCGGAGATCCCGAAGGCGCGAATGGTCCCTTCGTGCCGCATCGCCTCGAGTGCAGAGAACAGCCGGTCGTTGCCATCAAGGACCTCCTGCGACGGATTGTGCAACTGCAGCACGTCTACGTAGTCGGTGCGCAGCCGGCGGAGGCTGCCGTCGAGCGATCGCCGGACGGCGTCCGGAGAAAAGTCCTGCCGGCCATCCGAGTTCACGAAGCCGGCCTTGGTGGCCAGCACAACGTCCTGCCGACGCCCGGCACACGCCTGCCCGAGCAGTTCCTCGGCATGTCCGCAGCCGTACAGATTGGACGTGTCGAACACGGTGCACCCGAGCGCCCGCGCTTCGGTAAGCGCCGCGAGCGACTCCTCGTCGTCGGTGGGCCCGTATCCCATCGACCCGTTGGCGTCGCCGCCAATGGCCCAGGTGCCAAATCCGATTTCCGACACTTGGATCCCGGTCACGCCGAGCGGACGCGCCTTCACGTCAGTAGATCCCGGCGATCTCGGCGCTCTCTGCGCCTGAGTCGCCAGGCGCGAGACCGTGCCCCGCATTCACCGCTTCAGCGCTCGGGCTCAGCGCCACCGCCTGATGCTCGTAGAGGTACGCGCCCTTCTTGTTGCCGTACCAGATCACCTCGCGGCAGTAGTCGTCCCAGTTCCACCACGACTGCTTCGCGCGATCGACCGCCACGAGCGTCGACTGCTCCTCGATGGGTCGCTCCTCGCCAATGAGCGCGCCGCGGTAGTAGTCCCACACGTTGTAGCGCAACGGCAGCGACAGCGTGTCGCGCGTGAAGGGGCGCTTGAGCAGCGCCTGATTCAAGCGCACCGCGTCTGCCACCACCGCCGCCAGTCCGGTGGCGTCCGCGGCGTTCCGTCCCAGGCCCGCCAGCAGCGCCGCGTGGGCCTGCGCGTAGAACGCGTCGATCTCGCCATCAGCCACGAGCTGAATGAGGATGAACTCGTCGGCGGGCCAGTAGATGTTCAGGAAACGCTCGGAGCGCACGTACTCGGGACCACCCGCCTGAATGGCTCGCGCGTAATCGCGGAAGAACTGGCGCACGCGGTCGAGCACCGGCCACGCCGACAAGTCGCCTTCGGAAAAACTCTCGAGAATCGTCCTGTACGGCACGCCCGTCAGGCCGTGCGCGACGACGATCGGAATCTGAAACACCTTGTCGAAGTGCAGCAGCGCGGTCATCCAGCTGAACGCCCGCGTCCTCACCCACTCCTCGCGCGGCATCGTCTTCGTAGCGACCACCAGCGGCTGGCGCTCGACGATGTCTTCGTCGGCTTCGGCGAGCGAGCCGTGGATGTTGACGATGGGCGAGTCGACCAGCGCCATCTCGTACTTGCGCAGCTCCTCCGGATCGGCCATCGGCGCGTTGGGGAGGACGGTGAGGTTGTTGAACTGGATGCGGTTGTGCTGTCCGTACCCGATGAGTTCAGACACGCCGTTTACGAACGTGTCATAGGATTCGTTGGGCAACCCGAGGATCAAGTCCGCGTAGGTTTCGACGCGGTCGCGCGTGAAGCGGCGCTGGAGATCGCGGTACGACTCGAGCTTGATGTTCGAGCGCTTCACGACCTGCAGCGTGTCGCGATCGAGTGACTGCATCGACAGCGTGACGCCTTTATTGAGTCCCGCGTCGGAGAGCGTCTTCTGCACCTCGTACGCGCGCTCGGTCGAATTCTTCGTCCCCTGCACCGACAGCGCCTGCGGAAATCCGGTCGCCTTCTTCTTGGCCGCGACGTACTGCGCCAGATCGAGATCGCGCGGCAGGATGCCGAAGTTCGCGTCGCAGCAAAACACGAAGTCGATGTGGTGCTCGGCGAACCAGTCCGCCTCGCGGCACAGCCGGTCCATGTCGTACTGGTACACCTTGCTGGCGGTCGCGGCGCCCCAGTCGCAGAAGGTGCACGAGAACGGGCAGCCGCGGTTCGTTTCCCAGAGCGCAATCCACTTCTGGTCGGGATAGGCGCGCATCAGGGGATCGAACACGCCCGAAAGATACGGCGACGGCACGATGTTGAGGTCGGCCAGCCGAGGCCCTTTCGGGTTCTCGATGAAGCGCCCAGAGTCGTCGCGATACGCGATGCCGGGCGCCGCACGCCACTCGCCGGTCGCGCGCCCCTCTATCAGGAGCAACGCCGCGGGTTCGCCTTCACCGCAGACCGCCACGTCGATGAACGGGTGCGCGGCGAGAAGGCTCGTGGCCGCCACGGGAATCTGCGGCCCGCCGAAGATGATCCACGTGTCGGGCTTGTTGGCTTTCAGACGCTCGGCAACGGCGAGCGACAGCTGCAAGTTCCAGACGTAGACACTGAAGAGCACGACATCAGCGTCCTGGAGCTGTTCGACGATCTGGGCGACCGGCCGCCGGACGAACACCGGAAGCAGGAAACGGAATCGGTCCGGGGCCGTGAGGTTCGCCTGGAGGTGGGACTGCAGCAGGCCGACCGAATACGGCAGATAACACTGGCCCGAGAAGCTGTTGTTGATCTGCACGAGCCCGATCTTCACGGGCGCCTGGCTACTCATCTTCATCTGGCTGCTCCAAGGCACGCTATCGCCGCGACCAGGTCGCGCGATTGGCGGCATACCACTCCACCATTCGCCCGAGACCCGTTTCGAGGTCCGTCGGCGCAACGAATCCCAGCTCCGTCCTGGCCTTTCTCACGTCGAGCACGCGGCGCGGGATCATCGTGGGCTTGCTCGTGTCATACACGACACGTGCCCCCTGCCGGCCGGTGATGGCAACGAGCGCCTCGACCACATGCCGCGTGCTGACGGCGCGGCCGGTCCCGATATTCACGACATCGAACCCATGCAGGCCCGTGAAGGCGGCCAGGACACCGTCGACAAAGTCGCCGACGTAAATCAGATCTTTCTCGTCCGACCCGTCGCCCCACACGTCGATCGGATCCTGTCCGTCGACGATCTTGCGCACCTGCGCGGGCACCATGTGTGCGGTCTCCGGCGCGAAATCCATGTATTCGCCGTAGATATTCGCCGGCCGAACGACGATGCACGCCATCGGCGCTTTGAGGCGACGTCCGTACATGTCGCACAGGCGTTCCGCGAAGCGCTTCGTCCAGCCGGAGAAGTAGTACTTCTCGAACGGCTCGCCACCCAGGTCGTCGTCTTCGCACATCGCCGCGGCCGAATCCGGATAGACGACGCTGCTGCTGATGAAGAGCGTCTTCTTCACGCGCGCGGCATACGCGGCCTCGAGCAGGCGGGCGTTCATGACGACGTTCGGCGTCACGTGCGTCAGGGGACGATCCTCGATGACCTGCGCGCCGGAGGTGACCGCGGCGCACATGAACATGTAGTCGCAGCCGGCGACGGCGGCGGCGCAGTCCTCTTCGCACGTCAGGTCAGCGATGACGTATTCGACGCGGTCGTCGAGAACGACCGGCTCGCGCCGATGGACCGTGGCGCGCACGCGCAGCCCGTCTTCCAGGAGCAGCCTGCGAATCAGGTTGACCCCGACGAAGCCGGCGCCGCCGGTCACCAGCGCCCGCTTGCCCATGAACATCGAGGCCTGGGTCAAAACGGTCCGCGGAACTTCTTTTCGTAGCTGTAGAAGTCTTCGCCGTCCAGGTCGGCCGGCGGCAGATCGAGCAGCGCTTCCGCTTCCCTCACAATGCTTCTGGCGTTGGGATAGAAGAGGTTTTCAAGCGGACGCGCGGACGGACAGTGCGTGAACGCGAAGCCGACGCGCTTAACGGGCGCTTTGAGCATCCCGAAGCAGGTGTCGTGGAGCCGGGCGGCAAGTTCGGCGCCGAGGCCATAGGGAACCCAGTCGGTGTCGGCGACAATGCAGTAGCCCGTCTTGGCGACCGACATGGCGACCGTCGCGTCGTCGAGCGGCGCGACCGATCGGATGTCGACCACCTCGCAGCTGACGCCCGCCCTGGCGAGGATGCTCGCCGCGTGCATGGCTTCGACGTTCATCCACGATGTCGCCGCGATCGTCAGGTCGGTGCCGGGCCGGAGCACGGCCGCACCTTCAAGCGATGTGGTCTCGTCCGCGCCGCCCACCTGGCCTTCGGCGTCGTAGAGCCAGCGATGTTCGAGGACGAGCACCGGATCGTCGCACCGGATGGCGGCTTTGAGCATCCCCTTCGCGTCGGCCGGCGTCGCCGGCATCACCACGCGGAGCCCCGGAAAGTGCGCGAACATCGACTGCAGACTCTTGCTGTGCTGGTACGACTGGCCCCAGCCACGGCCGATGATCGCGCGAATGACCAACGGCACTTTCAGCGAGCCGCCGGATCCGTACGGCCACGTCGTGACCATGTTGAAGAGCTGGTTCATCGCCAGGAGCAGAAAGTCGACGCGCATATGCACGTTCACGGGGCGCTGCCCGGTGAGGGCAGCCCCGAGACCGAAGCCGACGAGCGTATCTTCGGCCAGGGGGGTGCTAAAGCACCGCTCCTCGCCAAAGTCCTCCACGAGGTTCTTCGTCGTGCCGAAGATGCGTTTGTGGTCGCTGACGTCTATGCCGTACACGAAAACGGACGGATCGGTCGCCATCTCCTCGTGCAGCGCTTCGTTGATCCCGTCACGATACGTAAGCGTTCTCATGAGTCATCACATCCTTGAACAACACCGAGTCATCCGGGCATGCCGCGGCCATCGCCAGGTCGATGCTCCGCACGATCTGCGCGCGGATGCCGCTCTCCAGCTGCGCAATCCAGTCTTCCGAAACGCCGGCCTCGAGCAGGCGCTGACGCCCGGCGACAACGGGATCCGCCGCCACCCACGGCTGCGCCTCGTCGCGGGAACGATAGCCGGCCGAGAAGTCCTCGTTCACGCCGACATGTTCGAGATACCGGCAGTACTGCATCCGGACGAAACCGGGCCGGTCGTTGGCGCGCATGTCCTCGAGCAGGCGTTCGGTCGCGCCGTGCAGTTCGGACGCGTTGGTCGTCTCGGTTTCCGCCGCCGAGATGCGGAAGCGCGACACGATGTCGGTAATCGACGCGTAGCCGTGGCGCACGTGGGCCGGGGTGTGCACGGCGAATCCGTTGTCTTCGCACACGAAGAGGACGGGGAGCCGGCGCGCGCACGCGAAGTTGAGCGACTCCCAGAAGTTGCCCTCGTCGATGGCGCCGTCGCCGAAGAACACGGCCACCACCCCCTGCTTGCCTTGTCGCTTGAGGGAGAATGCCGCCCCGGTTGCGACGGGAATCACGCTGGCGACAATGGCCGATGCGCCCAGATAGCCGTGTTCTGGCGCGGAGAGGTGCATCGAGCCGGCTCGGCCGTCCGCGGTGCCGCCGCGCTTGCCGTACATCTCCGCGAAGAAGCGGTCGGTTTCCAGGGTCCGCGCCAAATAGGTGCCGTGGCTGCGATAACTCGACAGGCAGAGGCTGTCGGTGCCGATCGCCAGACACACCGCCGCGGAGATGGCCTCGGCGCCCGCCGACATGTGCATGGGCGACTTCATGTCGTTCTCGTGGTAGCGCTCGACAATCGCGTCTTCGGCGGCGCGAATGAGATACATGCGTCGGTAGAGTTCTTGGGCTGTCGTCACGGGTCACTCCAGGTCGGCGTCAGGCCGCCACGCGCGGAATCGTGGTCCGCAGGATATTGCCGGGGATAGCGCCCTGCCCCATTGAATGGTCGTACCGCACGGAGGGCATGGCCGCGTTATAGGGGATACCGAGCGCGGCGCGCACGTCGGATTCCAGCCAGTCACGCTGCCGGGTGAGTTCGCCCGCGCTCAGGTGATCCGTGTAGGTGTAGGACGTGTACTCGCCCGGCACGCCTTTGTAGTACTCGGCCACTTGCGCGTAGTCCACTTCGAGGCTGTGCAGACGGTCGCCGCTCTTCGCCGTGTACGTCCACACGCGCGGGCTGGTTTCGACGGCCTCGTCGAAGTACGGCGTCCCCGGATAGGTCGTGATCACCGTCGCGTCGAAGTCGTCGGGCTTGACGTCGAGCAACCAGTCGCGGGTCGCCCGCACGGTCTCGTGCGACTCGCCCGGATGCCCCACCGACATCAGCGCCTTCACTTTGAGGCCGTGCCGCTTGGCGATCGCCATGCAGCGCGTGTTGTCGTCGCGCGTCGCCCGCTTCTGGATGTTGGTCAGGATGCGCTCGTGCCCCGACTCGAACCCGGTGAGAATCCACCGGAAACCGGCACGGACCATGGCCGCGGCCTGCTCGTCGGTGAACAGTTCCGCCTTGACGAACCCGCGAAGCCGGAACGGCACGCCGAGCGTCTGCTGCGCGCGGCTGATCGCGTCCATCAATTCGACGATCTTCGGGTTCACATTGAGTTCGTCGTCGTAGAACATGAAGCCGGTGACGCCGTACTCTTCGTACACATGCACCAGTTCCTGCGCGACGTTCGCCGAGGTCCGCGTGCGGATCCGTCGGAGCGAGGGGCTCATCCGGCCGCCGCAGAATCCGCAGCCGAACGGACACCCGAGCTGGGCGATGATCGACAGCGCACGCACGCCGTCAACGCTGTACTGATAGCTGTCCACGTCCACCAGGTGGCGCGCGGGAAATGGCAGCGCCGCCAGATCCTGGTTGCGCAGGAACAGCACCGTGCGCGGGTCGTCGCCGTCAATCAGCTTGCGCGGATTCGCTTTCAGTGCTTCGAACACCGCTCGTTCGCCATCCCCTGCCACGAGCACGTCGAACATCTGTTCGAGCTGGGCGAGTGCCGCCGTCGCGCGTCCTGAAACGCCGCGCTTCTGTTCGTGGACGGACGCCGCGTGCGCCAGCGTGACGTGGGGCCCCCCAAGGATGAGTCGCGCAGCCGGCCGTGCCGCGCGGATGACAGCACAGATCTTCGCCGCCGCCGGCATCTGCGGCGTCGTAGCGGTCAGCCCGTAGCAGCGCGTGGCGCTGGCCGCGACGTGGTCGCGCACCGCGTCCTCGAAATTCTTGACGCCGGAGAGATCCAGCAGCTCCACGCCGACGCCAGCCTCTTCGAGCACGGCCGCCACCCTCAGGATGCCCAGCGTCATGAAGACACGCTCGTCCAGAAGGAAGACCGAGGGCGGAATGATCAAACACACTGACTGCACTGACGAGTCCTTCCCACCATGGCGGCATGCCCAAGACGGCGTGCCGCGATACTTCGAGGCCAGGGGAGCAACGGTTGTGCCGTGGAAGGACCGGCGCCGACCGCCCTGAAAGAGCGGTTGCGCGACCCGGTTGGGGGAACCGGGGCGGTCGGCGGTCCGACGACCCTGTCGGTGGCACGACCGGCCTGCCCCGTCGTGACTACTCGGACGGGCTCTTCTGGGCCAACACCGGTCCATTTGGAAACCCCGGGTCCAACCTGGCCTGGTACCATTCGACGAGACCGAAGAAGGCCGCTTCCGCACGCTTCCGCAAGCCACGCTCGGGAGCCCTGGCAAACGTGCCGTCCGCAAGGACGCTCACCGGTCGATCGTCCACGATCGCCAGGAGCAGCCGTTCGACCTCGTCGAATAGGTCGGCGGCCGTGCCTGTGTCGAGGAAGAACGCCGTTCCGAAGCCGACGGTGCGCAGCGTGTGGAGCGTCGCCGCCGGAACGCCCTCGAGCCGGTACCGTCCCGGAGTCGGGTACGCATGAAACGTGATGTCGCATGGAGCCATCGCGCGGATCGCGTCCTCGTCGCGCGCGTGGCTCATGACGTGAAGCACGGGCGACGGGCACTGCGAGACGAGCCCATCGAGAAACGCTCGCATCTTCTTCATGTCAGCGGAACGCAGGACGAAGATCGGCCGATCCCAGCGTAATGCGACCGGATCCACCGTCTTGAGCGGCAAGTCCTGCAGCAGCATGTCGAGCACCACCCGCAAGCCCTGCGCGGCTTCGCTCTGGGGGCGTTGTCCTGTCGTCATGACGTCCTTCCTCTCTGAAAGGGAATACCGATGCCGCACGCGGCGGCTAGGTCTGCGCGTTGCTCGGCCGCCTCGGCACCCGGACGCGTCGCGGTAACGAGGCCGCTGTTCCCGAGCACCTGGGTGACGCAACCCGGCGTCGCCTGTTTCAGGATGTCGAGGGCTGTCGCGCAGTCGCCCTCGATCGGGCACAACGCCACACCGCCGGGCGCCAGGCGAGTTGTCACCGCCCGCACCAGATCGAGCGACGTGCCCCATTCGCACCAGGCCAGTTCCATCGGCGACTCGCCCACGCTCGACCGCTCGATCCGATCCAACACGGTCGCGGGTGCGCCCTGGACGATGCGCGCCCAGCCCTTGAAGCGGGCGCGCACCTCGAGGAACTTCGCGAACTCGCCCGGGTGCACGGCGAGCCCGTCGCTGACGCCCTCCGGCCACGGGTTGGCGAAGAACACCTCGGCCGCCGGGCACGCACGGAGGATCGTCATCAGCACGGCCGGGTTGATGGCGCCGAACCAGTACAGATTCCGCGGCAAGTCGGTTCGCGCAATCTGCGCCACCGCGGCGAGTTGTTCGACGGGCACTGGCGGCAGCGCGCGCTCGGCGCCGATGCGCCGCACGAAGTCGACCGCGTCTGGCTCGGGTTGCCAGTCTGCGGACGCGGAAGACGCCATCTGCCCCGACAGCGCAACCGCGCAGCCGAAGCCGGACATCGGCTCGGCGTTCGACGTGGCGGTCGTCGCGGGAATCTCGATGCCGGCCAGGCCCCACTCCGGCCCATTCACGGCGGGTTCGTTGCAAATGACCATCGGGTTGACGGTCGAGGGGTCGCGCACGGCTCGCGCGTCCGACCGCGGCCCGTGCTCCATGTGCAGACCGATGAGCCCATGGCCGCTCACATCGAGCCAGGGGTGATGCTGCGACACGCGCAGCATCAGGTCGTTGTCCGACCAGCCCCACGGCCGCTCGAGCGACTCGTCGTACCCGCGCGCGTCGTACCAGAGATCGCGGTGCATGAGTTGCCCCGCGGAGAAGCCTCCGAGGCAGCTGATGCCGGCGCGTTCCGGCTGCACGCCGGCGGCGAGCAACGCGACCAGGCGCGTCCACTCGTCGAGGCGCGGCCGGCGATGAACCGTGGCCCACGGTATTTGGTGGCGGCGCACGTAGCAGAACAGATCCTCGATCGGGACCGGCAGCGCGATCTCGCCGCGCACAAGACGGCCCAGTGCCGCCACCGCCGCCTCGGACCACAGGCAGTCGGAGTCCGTGAAGAGGATGAACTCGCCTCGCGCCCGTCGAACGCCGACGTTGATGGCGCACGTCGGCATCCAGCGCACCGCACCGAAGCGCGATCGGACCATGTCCGGCGTGACTTCGAGAAAGGTCGTGATACGCCGCGCCGCCGGCACGAGCGGCAACACGCGCGCCAGCGGATGCTCGCTGGCCCAGTCGACGACGACGAGTTCGATGTCGTCGAGGAGTCCGACCCGCTCGGCGCTGCGCGCCAGAAAGGACAGGCAGGTGCCGAGGCGATAGAGGTAGTCGCCCATGTAGTCGTCGTTGCGACCGATGATGACGAACGAGACCAGCGGCCGGCGTCGCGGAGTGCTGTCAGCCATGGGTACCGTTTCTCAGGGCCGGCTGGTACTTCCTGGCGAGCATGTCGTGATAGGCCGTCTCGACGGTCGCCGTGAACCGGTCCGCGTCGCTGAAGCCGAATGTCTTGACCCACGAACGCAGATTTCCCCGATGGAAGCGGAGGCGGTCCGCATCGCCCGCCAGCGCGACGGCCTTGCGCACGTACTCCTCCGGCGTGTCCGCGACCAGATCCGCCAGTCCGGACGCGGTGAGCA
>Ga0315281_10005568_pt1 | contig 18014 bp, 14 predicted proteins | sample YL17G07_0_MG_FD_204540 | JGI IMG/M metagenome (GOLD analysis project Ga0315281, IMG submission 204540) | Sediment microbial communities from Yellowstone Lake, YNP, Wyoming, USA - YL17G07_0 | ecosystem: Environmental > Aquatic > Freshwater > Lake > Sediment | place: USA: Wyoming | collected...
ATCGAACCGGGCGGATTGGAACCTCAAGGCGAACGACGGATCGCAGCCGCCGCCCGGCACTTACAAAGCCAAGGTCTGGATCACGAACTACCCTCGCGACCCGGATCTCTCCGTCGAACTTTCGTTGGTGATCTGAAGACCGCTTCGCCGGTCATCCCCAGCGGAAACGCAAGGTCGTTGCGTCCGGGCCATGCCGTGACCTTGAACAGCTTTCCGGTAGCCCGGGCGACGGATTCCCCGCCGGCGCTCAAGATCTCGCTCTCGGCGAAAACCATTTTATCTTTCTTTACGCCGGTCACTCGACCCATGAGCCGAAAGGCTACGCCTGTCCGCGCCGGCTTGGCATACCGGACCGTCATTTCGCCCGTGACACAGCGCAGGCCTTTGCCCCAAGCCGCCTTGATCATCGCCTCGTCGAGGACCGTGGCCAGGAGCCCGCCGTGGACGACCCCCTCCCAGCCCTGATAGCGGTCCGGGAACCTGACCTCCGCCTCCGCCTCTCCCCGGTCCTTGTCCATCCGGAATTCGAGCCGAAGGCCCTCGGGATTGACGGGTCCGCAGACGAAACATCGCCCACTATCGCTGAATTCGTTGGTCATGATCCCTTCCTCTCGCCTCCATGTTACACCCAGCGGGCCGCCGCCGCTTTCCGCTTGTCCAAGGCCGGCGATCCGGATATAATCGGGCCTCCAAAATACGACGCGCCGGAGGAGCGAAACGATGTCCGAAAACGCCCACGACAAACTGGTCCTCAGCCTCTTTAAGGAATGCGACGCCCTGCTCCAGGGGCATTTCAAGCTGACCTCGGGCAAGCACTCCGAGTGGTATTTCGAAAAGATCCGGCTCATCGAAAGACCGGACGCCCTGGAAAAGATCGTCGACCTCCTGGCCGAGAAAATCGAAGCCGAGGTCCCCGATTTCGACTATGTGGTATCGCCAGCTTACGGCGCGATCGCCATCGGCTTCCTGGCCGCGCTCAAACTCGGCAAGAAGTTCGCCTTCACGCAGCGCGCGGACGAGAAGATGACGGTCCGCTCGGGTTTCTCCGGCCTCGACGGTTCGACGGCCATCATCGTCGAGGACATCCTGACGACGGGCGGCTCGATCCAGGAGGTCATGGCCTGCCTCAAGGAGCACCAGGTCGCGGTCCAGGGGATCTATGTCCTCGTCGACCGCAGCGGCGGCGCCGTTCCCATCGAGGGCAAGGCCGTCGGCAGCCTCCTGGCCCTCAAGGTCGAGGCCTTCGAGCCGGACGTCTGCCCGCTCTGCAAGAAGGGTATTCCGCTCACCAAGCCCGGCGCGTCCGATAAAAAGGCCTGAGAGGATCTCCGCCGTATTCCTGGATCGGACGGGTCCTGTCACGGTGCGTCCCCGTCCGGCCTCGGCTCCACCCATCCCCCCGAGGGCGGAGGGGAAAACGCCCCCTCCTGAACCTCCCCTCCTCACAAGCGGAGAATTCCTGATCGCAGGGAGCCGCCGAGTATGAGGACCAGGGGGAAGCCGCCCCTTGGAACCCCCAGCGCTCTCGCGCAATCCCCTTCCGCCTCGCGCGGGCGGGGACTGGCACCGTGCCACCCGTCGCTCTAGGCGGCGGCCCCGTTCTGCGTCGCGTCAGGCACGGGGGATTCGCTCTCGGCCGGCCGCTTTTTTTTCAGGGTGACCTTGTCGGCGATGACGTAGAAGGCCGGGACGACGATGAGGCTCAGGGCGGTCGAAAGGACCAGCCCGCCGATGACGCCGATGGCCATGGGCATCCGGATCTCCGACCCCGGCCCGAGCCCGAGCGCCGGCGGGATGGCGGCCATGAGCGTCGCCGTGGCCGTCATGAGGATAGGCCGGAGGCGGACGGGCCCGGCCTTCTCCATGGCTTCTTTGGCGCCGAAGCCCTGCCTCTTGAAACTATTGGCATAATCCACGAGGATGATGGAATTCTTCTTGACGATGCCCATGAGCAGCATCAGCCCGATCATGCTGAAGACGTTCAGGCTCTGCCGGGTGATCATGAGCGCAAAGGCGGCGCCGGCGACCGACAGCGGCAAGATGGTGATGATCGTCACCGGGTCTTTGTACGAACCGAACTGGGAGGCCAGGATCATGTAGGCGATGCCGATCCCGAGGAAAAGGGCGAAGAGCAGGCTGCTCATGGACTCCCGGAAGGCCACGCTCGCCCCGCCGAGGACGATGCGGTTTCCGACGGGGAGGTTCTTGCCGAGATTCTCGACGTAGCGGAGCGCCTCGTCCTGGGCGTGCCCGGGCGCCACGTTGGCGTAGATCGCGATGGCCCGTTCCCGGTCCCGGCGGGTGATGGCCTGGAGAGCCGGCTCTTCCTTGTACGTGACGAGCGATGAGAGCGGGATGAGGGTTCCCGACTTCCCCCGGACCCTCAGCCGGGCGATGTCCTCCGGCCGGGTCCGCTGGGCGGCCATGAGTTTCAGGCGAACGTCGATCCGCCGGCCGCCCGTGCTGTACTTCCCGACCCGCACGCCGCCCACGAGGGCGTTGAGGGTCGTCGCGACGGTGTCGATCGACACGCCGACGTCCGCGGCCATGGCCCGGTCGGGCTCGACCCGGAGCTCGGGCATGCCCAGCTGGTAGTCGGTGTCGAGGTCGACGACGAGCCCGCTCTCGCGGAGCTCGCCCATGATGTTCTGGCTGGTGTCGATGAGCTGGTCCCAGTTCGACCCGCGCACGGAAAACTCGACCGGGAATCCGCGCTGGGCCGTGAAACCCTGCTGGGAAAGGTCCTGGATGACGGCCCGGACGCCGGGGATGGCGTTGAGCTGGCGCCGGAGCTCGGCCGTGAGCTGGGGCATCGAGAGCTTGCGCGCCTTCGGCGGCACCAGGGTCATGCTGATATTGCCGGAATTGACGCTGCCGTAGCCGCCGACGAAGGTGAACGACTGGAGGACCTCCGGCCGCTCGCGGATGATGGCCTCGACCTTTTGCATCAGCTTGTCGGTCTCCGTGATGTCGGAGCCGACCGCGGTTTGGAGGCGGATGGACATCCGGCTCAGGTCCTGGGAGGGCACGAACTCCGCCGGCATTCGGCTCATGACGAACATGGAAACGCCGAACAGGATGAGGGCCAGGACGAGGACGAGCACCGGCCGCTTCAGGCCCCGGCTCAGGACTTTCCCGTAGCTTTTCTCGAGCCTGCGGAAACCCTTGTCCACGGCCAGGCCGACCCGGCTCCGGCCTTCCCGCGTCGTCTTGAGGAACTGGGCGCAGCGGGCCGGGGCCAGCGTAATCGCTTCCACGTAGGACAGGAGGACCGCGATGCAGAGCGTAATGCCGAACTGGAGGAAGAACTTGCCGATGATGCCCTTGACGAAAACGACCGGAATGAAGATGGCCACGACGGCCAGCGTCGCGGCCAGCGCGGCGAAGGCGATCTCCTGGGTTCCGCCCAGGGCGGCCTTGACCAGGCTCTGCCCGCCCTCGCGGTGACGGAAGATGTTTTCCATGACCATGATGGCGTCGTCGACGACAATGCCCACCGCCAGGGCCAGGGCCAGGAGCGTAAAGGTATTAAATGTGTATCCCAGGAAATAGATGACGGCGATCGTCCCGAGCAGGGACATGGGTATGGCGAGGAGGACGTTGAGGGTGCTCGAGAACGAGCCGAGGAACATCCAGCAGACGAGGGCCGTGAGGAGGACGGAGAGGAGGAGTTCGAACTGGATCTCCTTGACCGAATCCTCGATGAACTTCGTCGAGTCGAAGACGACGTTCACGGTCATGCCCTCGGGCAGGGTTTTCTGGAAATTGGCCAGCGACTCGCGCACGGTCCGGGCCACGGACACGGCGTTCGAGCCGCGCTGCTTCTTGACGCCGATGCCCTGGGCGGGGACGCCGTCGACCCGGGCGAAGCGACGGATGTCGTCGAAGCCGTCCTCGACGAGCCCGACGTCGCCGATGTAAATGGGCGCGCCGTTGGTTTCGCGGATCACGATGCGCCGGAAGGTCTCGATGTCGATGGCTTCGCCGAGGACGCGGACGTTGACCTCGCGGCCGGACGTCTCCAGCCTCCCGGCGGGGAGCTCGACATGCTCGCGCTGCAGGGCGGCGATCACGTCCTCGACCGTGATCCCTTTCTCGTCGAGCTTGGTCGCGTCGAGCCAGACGCGGACGTTCCGGTCGAGGACGCCCATGAGGGTGATCTCGCCGACCCCCGGGATGGTCTGAAGCTTTTCCTTGAGGCTGTATTGGATGTAATCGCTCAAAACCCGGGCGGGGAACGGCCCGACCAGGCTGATCATCATGATCGGCTGGTCCTCGGGGTTGCTCTTCGAAATCGTCGGCGGGTCGATGTCCCTGGGGAGCATGCGGGCGGCCTGGGAGACCTTGGCCTGGATGTCCTGCATGGCGAAATCGACGTTCCGGGATAGCTCCATTTCCAGGGAGATATTGCAGCTGCCCATCCTGGACGACGACGTGATCGTCCGCAGCCCTTCGATCTGGACGAGGGCCCCCTCGAGAGTCTCGACGATGTCGTTCTCGACGACCTCGGGAGCGGCGCCCGGCCAGGACACGGAAACCGAGATGGTCGGAAAGTCGACGTCGGGAAACTGGCTGATGCCGATGCGGGTTCCGGCGACGACGCCGAAGAGGATCGTGGCCGCCATCAGCATCCAGGCCAGGACCGGGTTCTTGACGCATACTTCCGTGATTCTCATGGGCGGGTTCCTCTCGTCTCGCTCTGCTCTCCGTCCTTACCGTTTCGCGGGGGGCTTCTCGGGGGGCGGCTGGGGCGCCTTGCCGACCCTGACGGGGGCGCCGTCGCGCAGGGCTTCGGCCCCGCGGACGACGAGTATCTCTCCGGGTTTCAGTCCGGCCAGCACTTCGGCCTGGCCGTCCGTCGTGCGCATGCCGACCGTCACCACGCGTTCGATGGCGATGTCGTTTTCGACGACGTACGCGATAAAGCCCCGGTCGCTCGGCCGGATGGCCGTCTGGGGAATGACGGGATTCTCGTGCGGATTGCTCACCGGGACCGTGATTTCGGCAAAGGCCCCCGGGCGGAGGGCGGAGGAATTCGAGCCGCGGACTTCCGCGGTGACGGACACCATCCGCGTCGCTTCGTCCGCGGCCGCGCCGACGTACACGATCTCGGCGCTGTATTCCAGGCTATCGTCCCGCATCTTGAACGCGGCCTTGATGCCCGGATGCATCTTGGCGGCGTCGCGCTCCGGGACCTGGAACCGGAGAAGAAGCGGGTCCCGCCGGACCAGGGTGGCCAGCACGGTTCCGACCTGGACGTACTGCCCGGTCTGGACCGTCCTCGTCTGGAGGATTCCCGAGAACGGCGCCCGGACGTAGGCATCGTGCAGGTTCAGCTTGGCCTGGTCGAGGGCCGCTTTGGCCTGGGCGACGTCGGACGCGGCCAGCAGGACCTTGGTCCGCCACGTCTCCACCTCTTCGCCGGGGATCAGTCCCGGTGTTTGGGTGATGACTGTTTCCCGCCGCTTCAGGCCGGCCTCGGCGTCGGCCTTGGCGGCCAGGGACTTATCATGGGTGGCTTGGGCGGACTCGACGGCCAGGCGATAACGTTCGGGCTCGATTTCGACCAGGATCTGGTTGACGGCCGCGAGGCTGCCCTCGGCGAAAAGGACCCGGTCCACGACGCCGGCGACGCGGGCCGTGACCTGGACCTTCTCGAAGGCGTCGACGGACCCGACGGCGCTGACGCTGTACACCATGGTCCGCAGTTCCACGGGCGCCACTTCGACGGGGAACATGACCCTCGACTTAGCTCCCGGCCTGCCCTTGGCGGAGGGAGAAGGGGCCCCGTCCTTCTTGCAGCTTGCGGCCAGGACGGCGGACGCGACGATCAGGGCGAGGGCGGCGAGTTTATGGCGTTTGAAATTGATCAATGGATGGGCTCCTTCCCGAAGGGATCCAGGCCCAGGGCGGCTTCCAGGTTGAGGAAGGCGACGCCCAGGCCGTAACGTTGCGAGACGAGCGTGACCTCGGCCTCGAAGAGACGGACGTTGGCGTCCGCGACCTGAAGGGCCGAGGCCAGCCCTTGCCGGTATAGTTCGGTCGTTTCGGCCGCGTTTTTCTTGGCGACTTCGTAGGCGACATTGGCCTGCTTGAGCGAAGCCCGCTGGCTGGCGAGCGAAACCAGCGCCTCCCGGACGTCGATATCCACCTGGCGGATGGATGCCCGGACGTTGAGGTCGGCCACCTGGGCCTGCGCTTTCCGGTCCTTGTAATCGGCGTTGCGCGCGAACCCGTCGAATATGGACCAGGACAAGGTCATGCCGATGTTCCAATTGGTCGACTGGCCGGTGAGCCCGGCCTCGTTCGTGTACCGGTACTGGCCGCCGAGGCTCAAGGAGGGAAGCCATCGGAGCAGGGGGTCGACGGCGAGGGCGTGCTGAGACCTGGCCAGCCAGCGGAGGGAGGCCAGGTCGAGGCGCCGGCCCTGGGCTTCGGTCACGAGCTTCTCCGCGTCGGCCGCCTCACCCTGGGCGGCCTGGATGAGGAACTCGGGCACGACCAGCGTCTTCGTGAGGTCGGGCGGGGCGTCGAGGAGATAGCCCAGCTGAAGGGTGGACGTTTCGAGCTGGCCCTCGACCTGTGTCACCCCGACTTCGGCCGTGGCGGCCTCGAGCTCGGCCAGCGTCACATCGTTGACGGAAGCCAGGCCGGCGGAATACCGCGCCTTGGCGGCGTCCAGGTTTTGCCTGGCGAAATCATGGCGGTTGCGGGAAGCTCCGAGGAGCTGGCCGACGCCCAGGGTGGCCAGAAACGCCTGGCTCACTTCGAAGGAAAGCTGCCGCCGCGCCTCGGTGGCCGCGGCGACGGCGGATTTCTGCAGGGCGTTGGCCGAATTCAGCCCGGGGATGCTCTTCGAGTCGAAGAGAGTCATGTTGAGAGAGGCGACGCCGGACAGGGCATTGAACTGCTGGACGACGATCTCCGTGCTGCCGACGGTCCTCCTGACCTCGAAGGGACGCCGGGTGTAGGTCCCGGTCGTGGTGATGGCCGGCAGGAAAAAAGCCCGGGCCCGGGTCACCGCGGCTTCGGCCGAGGCCACGGTCTCACGGGTGGCCAGGGACCTCTCGTTTCGTTCGAGGGCCAGCTTGACGGCCGTGTCGAGAGTCAGCGAATTCTCCTGCTGGGCAAGAATGGGGCAGAATACGAAAGACAGGCAAAGGAGGCTGGCCGCCGCGCGTCTACCGCGGCCGGCCGTGAGCGCGTGTGTGATCATGTCGCCTCCTGGATCTTGAGCATCTTTCCGGGCCGGCCCGGGGGACTTTTCAAACAAGACATAATACTAGGTATTGATTTAGACGACAAGTAGAGGGAATTCTTCCTGATTCTGCGACTTATTTTCTGATCGAAACAAAGCGAGAGATCGGAGGCTTAATAGGGGAAATAGAATAGGGGGACACAATACCCTGTCCCTCATCGGACGCGCCTCGCGGGAGCCCAAAAGCGGGACAGGGTATTGTGTCCCCCTAGGTGATTAAGGCTTGACCGCCCGGACGCTGAGGCTGAGGACGGACGAGACGTGTTCCATCAGCTCTTTTTGCGGGATGTTCAGTTTCGCGATGATCTCCGGCGCCAGGGAATCTTCGAGCACGAACTCGGCCGGGAAGCTCGTCTCGCTCACGACCTCGATGCCCTTGAATCCGGCGTCCTTGATCGCTCCGAGATAGTCGTCCTTGACAAGCGCCCCGGCGATGCAAGCGACGTAGGCCTCGACAGACTCCCTGACGGCCCGGGGAAGCGGCTTCTTCAAGGCCAGGTCGGAGACCATGATCCGCCCTCCGGGACGGAGGACCCGGAAGGCCTCGCGGAAAACCCGCGCCTTGTCCGTCGACAGATTGATGACGCAGTTGGAAATGATCGCGTCGACGGAGTTGTCGGCCGCGGGCAGGTTCTCGATCTCGCCCAGCCGGAACTCGGCGTTCTTATAGCCGCCTTTCCGGGCGTTTTCCCGGGCCTTGTCGATCATCTCGGGCGTCATGTCCACGCCGATGGCCCGGCCGGACGGGCCGACCTTTGCCGCCGCGAGAAAGCAATCGATCCCGGCCCCGGAGCCGAGGTCGAGCACGGTCTCCCCTTTCTTCAGGCCGGCCAGGGCAGCCGGATTCCCGCAGCCCAAGCCGAGGTTGGCGTCTTCGGGGATGCTCTTGAGTTCCTCGGCCGAGTAGCCGATCATCCGGCTGGCCTTCTCCCCGCTCATTCCGGGCTGCCCGCAGCCGCAGGGTGACGGGGCCGGGGCGCAGCAGGGCGTCCCCGGCTTGACGGCCCGGGCGTATCGCTCGCGGACGTGTTTTTTGATTTCGTCGTCTTTTTTGGCCATGTTCGATCTCCTTCAGGAAATGATATCTTTCATCAAGGGCCCGAGCCGGCTCTTCACGATGCCCGTGAGCTCGTCGGCCTTGACCAAAGTCATGCAGCAGACGGTCCCGTCCTTCCTCCACAGGACGAGGGCCAGCTTGTCCCCGGGACGGATCCCGGCCGCGTCGCGGACCTCCTTGGGGAGGACCATCTGGCCCCGTTCATCCACGCCGATGAGGGCTTCCACCCGGCAGCAGCCGCCGGCGTCGTCCTTCGGTTTTCCAGCCATCCGCGTTCTCCTTCCGTATCTTACTATTCTGATTTATCTGAATAATACTCCTCCTCCATGCGCGTGTCAAGCATTATTTTGTTCCGCTCGCGGGCTGGACTGGCGGCCGAGGGAAGAGACGTGCGGCTCGGCCGTCTAATAGGTAAATGCCTATCAGGAGGGAGTCCGCATGGCTCTGAGATATCAACCGTTCCTGCTGCTGGTTTTCGGACTGGCCTTCACGGCCCTGGCGGCCTTCGGCGGCGGCGCCCCGAACCCGCAAAGCCTCGACGAGAAGGTCAAGGCCTTCCTCGACAGTCGCCGCGGGCAGTGGCACGACCTGAACGTTCCGGCGAACGACGGCCGGATCCTCTATGACCTGGTCATCAAGGGCCATTACAAACGGGCCCTGGAGATCGGCACGTCGACCGGACATTCCGGGATCTGGATCGCCTGGGCTCTCAGCAAGACGGGTGGAAAGCTCATCACGGTCGAAATCGACGAGGGCCGCCACCGGGAAGCCGTGGCCAACTTCGCCACGGCCGGCCTCTCGGATTACATCGACGCCCGGCTGGCGGACGCCCATGACCTCGTCCCGGCGCTCAAGGGGCCGTTCGATTTCGTTTTCTGCGACGCGGACAAGGACTGGTATAAGAACTACTTTGTGGCCGTCCTGCCGAAGATCCAGGCCGGCGGCTGCTTCGCCGCCCACAACGTGTCGGAAGGCCGCGGCGCCTGGGGGACCGGCGAATTTCTCACATACGTCCGGAGCCTGCCCTCCATGGAGACCTCGCTCGTCCCGGGCAGCTCGGCTGGGATCTCGATCAGCTATAAAAAGAAATGAAAAATGGGGTCGGGCCTCAGTAAACCATTCAGTTAATTTGCGTTAACCGGAATAAAGGCCCGTTTTTTGGCCTTATGTCCGGCTTTCTAACCCAAAAAACGCGGACTTAAAGGGCGCAGGCCCCGGTTTTCTCTAGGCCTTGGGCGCCGGGATCTTGACGCGGAGCGATTCACCCGCGCTCAAAATCTGCAAAGTCTTGAATCTCTCTTCGCCGGCCCCGCGCAACCGGAACACGTTCAACTCCAATCGGCCGTGGAGAACCTTGAGTTCGCCGGCCAGCCCGGGCTGCCCGGCCTTTTCATCATTGGCGGCCGCCGAACCTCCTGCCACGTCCGGTTCCGCCCTGAAAATCCGGCACGTCCCCCAGGCCGAGCCGTTCGACCAGAATTGCGTCCCCTCGCGCGCCGCGAACTCCATCGACTTCTCCACGCCCGAAAACTGAAAGCCGCTCAGCGCCAGGACGGCCCCCCAACTGGCCATGGCCCGGGCGTAATGATGCCCGCACTCGGCCTCATCGAAGGGACTCCGCTTCTGCCCGTCGTAGCGGTCCCGGATGTCCCGGATCGTCCGCAGTCCGTTCTCGACCTCCCCCTCGTAGAGCATGCCCACGGCCGCGGCATATTCGAAGCCGGTCATGACCTCGGTGAAGTAGGGAAACGGGTTCCTGGGCCGGCCCTTGGGATAGCTCGCCATGAGGAGGGCCGCCTCGTCGCCCAGGACAAACGACCGCAGGCAGTTGAAATGGTCGTAGAAACTCTCGCGCCGGTTGTACTTGACGATGCTCCGGAGCGTCGCCTTGACGTTCGCCTTATCGACGAGATAGCCCAGGCCGCAGACATGGGCCATGAACTGACCGACCAATTGGTCCACGAGGCATCCCCGGCCGAGCTGGTAATCGGGCTCCGCCAGGTCCTTCGCGCCCATGCCCACGAGCAGGCTCGGGGCGATGTCGGCGGCGCTCTTGGGCGGCCGGACCTCGTGCTCATAGTATTCGCCGTTCCAGAGATGGGCGTCCGCGAAGGCCCGGCCGCTTTCGAAAAGCGCACGGCATGTCTTCTGGAATTCCCGATCGCCGAGCCGGCGCGCCATTTCCTCGCCCGCCCGCAGGGCGCCCAGGTACCAGAGCTCCATCTGCGGGTTCGGGCCGTAATATTCGACGTCCATGGTGTTGTGCTGGCAGCCCTCCATGACGCCGTCCTTGTTCGCGTCCCAGCCGCCCTTGATCCAGGCGAAGGCCATGGCCTTGCGGACCTGCGGCCAGAGCCCCCTCAGCCAGGCATCGTCGCCCGAGAGCTTCCAGTCTCGATAGACTTTCATGATGCACCCCATCTGGCCGTCGGCCGCGGCCTTGCCGAAATTCCGGGCGCGCGAAGCCAGGGGCAAGCCCACCCTGAAACTCATCAGGCCGTCGGCGTCCGTGGCGGAAAGAAACTCGGTCTCCCGCATCGACTTCGCCAGGCCGCCGAAGAGAAAAGCCGTCGCCTGCTCGTAGTTCCAGACGTGGGTGCAGGAGCCGTAGCAGCACCCGCTCCCGTTGCTCGACCCCTCGAAGCCGAAGAAGCGGCCGTCCGGCGTCCGGAAGCAGGTCTGGGTCCGGAGCGTGCTGAGGTTGAAGAGGGCGGCCTCCTTGACTTCGGCGGGCAGGGTGCTTTCCGTGAACGCCCGGACGAACTCGACGGTCTTCGCTTCGAGGCCGTCGAGCCTCGGCCCGAACGCCTCGGCCGCCTGCCAGGCGTCGCCCCAACGGGTCGTGTAATAATTCCCGATCACGTCCTCGGCGTCGCCTTTGGGGGTCCACGTCCTGCGGTTCGGGAAGTGCCAGGCGATGAGGAAGGTCACGGAGGCGCTGCCCGAACCGGGGACGTCGATTTCGCCCGTGAGCGAGCCATAGGGCATGTCCTCGCCGCTGCCCGCCCGTTCCTCGAGCCGGCCGTCGGCGCTCCAATCGTCCCAGAAATCGAGGAGCGGCGCTCCCCATCCGGCCTCGAGCCAGGCCGTCCGGCTCGTCCCCTCCCGCGCCGTCGTGGCCAGGGCGATCGTCCCCCACGCCTCATCCTTCGGGTCGACGCCCGCCGAGGACATCAAGATACCGCGGAGGGCGTCCGTTCTCCGGAATTCGTTCCGGTTTTTCTTCGGCCCGCGGGCGACGGGGTCGTTCTTCCAGTCCCGCGTCTGGTCCGAGCCGTCGGCGCCCACGAAATTGGGCAGAGTTCCGCAGAGAGCGGCGCGCAGGGGGCGCGGCGTCTTGTTGATGACGACGTAGCGCAGGACGGCGACCGGAAATCCGCTGTCGTCAGGCTCGCCCGGTACAAGGGGATTGAAGGCCTCGAGCCGGACATCCACGGGCATGGCCGGGTCGGAGAGGAATACCTGGCCGAGGGGATAGGCCGCGGCGAAAGAGCAATCCCGGAAGCGCGGCAGGCCGTGGTTGACGGCCGTGCTGCCGTGGCTGGCCGCGTAGGCGGAGAGCGGAAGCGGGCCTTCGAGGGCCCGAGTGACAGGCGCGCCGCCCTCGGGGCGGACGAAGATTGCGAAGAACGGTCCGAGCTGCTGCCCGGTAAATGGGACATAGCCCTCGGCCGGCCGGTTCATGATCTCCCAGTCTACGAGGTTGCCCCGGCCGCCGAGGCCGACCGTGCCGGTCCCGATGCCGCCGAGGGGAAGGGAAATCTTCTCGACATGGTCCCGGTCGTATTGCCGGAGAGCGGGCCAGTCTTTGTTCCATCGCCCGGCTTGGGCCGCGGCCCGCGCCCAGGTGGGAAGGACCGTCAGTGCCGCGAGCGCGGCCAGGATGACGGCACCTACGACGCGGCCGGATGATCCGTTGGATCTCATGATTCCCTCCTTGATTCCTGAGCCGGCGTCTGACGGCGCCTTCCGCGTCCGGTCCGCGCCCGGGGCCAAGGCCGGCGAGGGACAAAGGTTAGCAAAAGACGGATGGCAAAGCCAGCCCTGGCGGCCTCTCCCCCGGGCCGGGGCCGAGGGGCGAACGCCGAAAAAATCTCGCCGCTGTTGGAGCGGGACCGAATATGCTATGATGACGGGGGAATATCGAGGGAAGGAGGGCATAAGACATTTGGTAAAGAGCAGCCGAGCCTACAAAAGTTCGAAAAGGAGCCGGGAATTGGCCCGGCAGAAGAAACAGGAAGAAAAAAGACTCCGCCGCCTGGCCAAGCACCTGAATCCGGAGGGCGAGGACGCCCCCCTGGAAGAGGGACAAGATCCGGGACAGGAATCAGAAGCCGGCGCCGAAACGCCCGGGGTCGAGACTCCCGGAGAGGGAACCCCCGAAAAGGACTAGGGGCAACCCCCTTTCCGGTTCGCGATTTACATCACCTGATCACCTCCGATTCCGCGCCTCATTTCTCCAATCCCGGTCTGACATAGACCTGAAGTCCACGCTTCTTTGTTCATTTCGTGAAGGCCCGGCGTGCCCGTCGGGTCCGGTCTCCTATTCCTCCACGGACTCACGGCCGTGGAATCCCGCGAAGGGGACTGAAGCTCCACAGACTTACAACCGGGGGGTGTCTCCTGTTGGCTTGGCCCCCCGCAGTCATCAAGAGGCTGCCGAGGGCGGCCTCTTGATGGCGTCCATAGAATCCAACTTTCGCAGGCCTTGGAGCGCCTGCGCCGCACTCGGGATTCCACGCATTCGCGTTTGTGGAATCGCGAGTACGGGGTTGACAGCCTCCGGGTTTTGAAATATATTCCTATACGTACAGATTAATTAGAATCCACATAATTCCGGACGTTAAGGTACACAATGAATCAGGACATTTTCACGTCGGTCGAGCTGGCCAGAAAAACCGGCCTTACCGAGGACATCCTCGCCGATTGGATCAAGACCAAGCTCATCCGGCCGGCCGGCTTCGCCGAGGACCGGACCCCCCTTTTCCCGGCAGGCATCCTCGATCGCGTCGCCCAGGTCCAAAAGTTGGCCGATCTCGGCTACGGGCTCGAAGAGATCCAGAGGATCATCAAGAAAGTCGGTCTCCCCCAGGGCGGGCGCGGCCGGAAAGAAGCCCGGGCAAGGGACCTCTTCCTCACAGTGGGAATCCTCGCCGAACAGTCCGGCGTCAGCCCGCGGACGATCAAGCATTGGGAGGGCAAAGGCATCATCGAACCCGACATGCGGACCGGGGGCGGCTTCCGGCTCTACTCAGGGTCCTACGTTTTCATCTGCCAGCTCATCCGCGACCTTCAGCTCTTCGGTTACTCCCTCGAGGAGATCAAGGCCCTTTCGGACGATGTCCGCGCCCTGACGGCCATCCAGGGCGACCCGCGCGCGTTTCCCGAGGCCGAGGTGGAGGCCAAGCTCGGGGCCATGCTCAGGTCCATCGAGGCGCTCTTCGACAAGATGGGCCAGCTCGAGCGGGGCATCGAACGCTGGGAGGACCTGCTCAAAAAGAAAAAGAAGGACATCCACGCCCTCAGGGCAAAGAACAAGAAGCGGGGAAAGACGCACCGGGAGGACGACCATGCCTAGAATCGTTTTCATCGAGCCCCAGGCGCCGAACCTGCATATCTTCTCCCAATTCCCCCTGCCCCGTCTCGGGACCCTCATCCTGGGGACGATCATGGAGCGGCGCGGCTGGCAGGTCGAGGTCTTCGTCGAAGACCTCCGGCGGGTTGATTATGAACTGGTCGCCGCCTCCGACATCGTCGGGATCTCGACTATCACGTCGACGGCGCCGCGGGCCTACGCCATCGCCGACCGGGTCCGGGCCATGGGCGTCCCCGTCCTCATGGGCGGGCCGCACGTCACCTACCTTGCCGACGAGGCCCTGGAGCACGCCGATTTCGTCATCCGGGGAGAGGGCGAATCCGCACTCGCGGCCTTCATCGACGCATGGGAGGGCGGACGGGACTTCTCGGCCGTCCCCAACCTTTCCCTGAAAGAGGACGGTCGCGCCGTCCACCACCCGATGCTTCCCATGGAGAAGGACCTGGACGCGATCCCCTTTCCGGACCTGGCCCTCCTCAAGCCCGACCCGGGGCGCCTCAAGTTCACCCCGCCCATCCCCGTCCAGACGTCGCGCGGCTGCCCCTTTGATTGCTCGTTCTGCTCGGTGACCGGCATGTTCGGGAGGAAGTACCGTTTCCGCTCGACCGAAAACATTATCGAGGAGCTCCGCCGCCACGACCGCCGCGGCAGCTCCGTATTCTTCTACGACGACAATTTCACCGCGAACCGCGAGCGGACCAAGGAGCTCCTCCAGGCCATGATCCGCGAGCGATTCAAGTTCCAGTGGACGACCCAGGTCCGGGCCGACGTCGCCCGCGACGTCGAGCTCGTCCGGTTGATGAAAAAGGCCGGCTGCCACACGGTCTACATCGGCTTCGAATCCGTCAACCCGGAGAGCCTCGACGCCATGAAGAAGAAACAGACCGTGGCCGACCTCGTCCAGGCCGCCCGGGTCCTGCGCCGGCACAGAATCCACATTCACGGGATGTTCGTCCTGGGTTTCGACGAGGACGATTGGAAGACCGTCAAGAAGACCGTCCGGTTCGCCAAGAAGGCCCGGCTGTCCACGACCCAGTTCCTCATCCTGACCCCCCTGCCCGGCTCGGAGTTCTATAACCGGATGGAGGCCGAGCACCGGCTCCGCTTCCACGACTGGGCCCTCTATGACGCCCACCACGTCGTGTTCCAGCCGGCCCGGTTCAGCCTCCTCGACCTGCAAAAGGCCCAGATTTTCTGCCACAAGAAATTCTATTCCCTGAAGCAGTCGCTCCGGAAGCTCCTCGCCCGGGAATGGCTCAGCGTGGGCGTCGCCCACTACGCGCGACGGCTCAACCGGATGTGGAAGCGGCGCAACAAGACCTTCCTCAAGGTCGTCGCCCTCCTGAGGCCCCGTCCCGGCGGCGCCAGGATCTCTATCGATTATCAGGAGGACATCCGCCTCGAAAAGTGAGCGGCCGGACGCTTCCCGGCGAACGGCATTGAATTTCCCCTGCGGATGTGGTTTAGTACATGCTCTTTTCACATTTAAGGAGACCGCTATGAAAAAAGTCATGATATTGACCGTAGCCGTGGCGCTCGCCGCCGCCGGCTGCTCGACCAAGAAGGAGGCCCCGTTGAAGATGGCCGCAGGGACCCCCGCCTACCAGCTGGCCAAGGAGCTGACCGGCGTCGTTCCGTCGCTCGACCCAGAGAAAGTGACCCTCGTGGTCACCACCAAGAAATTCGAAATCTCGGTCGGGGACGTGATCCAGATGTTCCTCGAATCCATGGGGACCCAGGCCCAGGGCGTCAAGAACATGGACGCCCCGAGGGTCAAAACCGCCGTCGAAAGGGCCGCCGTCCAGATGGGAGAGCGGAAGCTCCTGCTCGAAGCGGCGGCCAAGGCCAAGAAGACCGTCACGCCGGACGAGGTGGCCAAGGCTCTGGGAGCCCAGTACACCAGGGCGGGGGGCGAATCCCAGTATCTCACCCAGCTGCAGACGTACGGCATCACCCCGGACTATATCAAGAAGAGCATCGGGGAAGACCTGACGATCGGCAAGTACCTGGACGCCGCCCTGGCGGAGAGCGCCAAGGTGACGGACGCGGAGGTCCAGAAGGCCTACCAGGAGGACAAGACGGCCACGGTCCGGCATATCCTGCTCCTGACCCAGGGGAAGAGCGCGGCCGAAAAAGCGGACATCCGGAAGAAAATGGAAGACATCCTGGGCCGGGCCAAAAAGGGCGAGGATTTCGCGGCCCTGGCCAAGCAGTATTCCGAGGACCCGGGCTCCAAGGACAAGGGCGGCCTGTACGAAGACTTCGGCCGCGGCAAGATGGTCAAACCGTTCGATAACGCCGCCTTCTCGGTGCCCGTGGGCGAGATCAGCGGCATCGTCGAGACGACGTTCGGCTTCCACATTCTCAAGATCGAAAACCGGAAAAAAGAGACCCAGCCCCTGGAGACGGTCAAGGCCCAGCTCGAGTCCCAGCTCAAACAATCGAAACAGAACGCGGCCTTCGAAGTCCTCCTGGGCTCGCTCAAAAAAGACGCCAACTTCCAGGTTTTCCCGATCAAGTAGCCGGCGCCTGGTTCTTTGTTGGGGTCGGGCCTCGGCAAATTATTTATAATAAATAGTTTAAGTATTTTTTTGTGGTCTTATTTTGCCTTAAGTGCGTGTTTTTGCAGCCAAAAATGAGCACTTAAGGCCTTTATAGAGCCATACCGGACGGTCCTCTTAAGTCTCTCTTTTCGGGGCTAAGAACGCGCATTTAGACCCCAAAATATGCCTGGTTTTTTGATTTATTGTATTATTATCAATCAGTTACTGAGGCCCGACCCCGAAGAAGAGGCGGCCGGCGTTCCCGCCGAGGATGAGCGCCTTTTCGCCGTCTCCGAGGCGCAGGCCGTTCACCCGCTCCAAGGACATTCTCAGGTTGTCCTTTCCGTAGGGCGTGTCGGAGCCCAGCAAAAGCCGTTTCGGGCCGAAGGTCCCGAGGGCCCGTTCGACTAAACGCAGGGGGTTCAAGTTCGGGGGGGAAATATCGAAAAAGACGTTGGTGGTACGCGCCCTGTCCGCCGCCGCGAAGACGTCAAGGCCCAGCAGGTGGGCGATGACAAAAGTCGTCCCCGGATGGGCGGCGGCGAGGCGGAGGAGGCCGACGGCGTCCCGTTTCGCGTAAAGATGAATGAAGACGGGGAGTCCCCGTTCCGCGGCGAAGCGGGCCAGCTCGTCCATCCCGGGAGAATCGGACGGGACCCTCTGGAAGCACTGATGAACCTTGAGGGAGCGGAATTTCCACTCGTCATGACGCGCCGCGAGTCCGCCCAGGTCGGCGGGGCTTCCCGGATCCACCCAGTAATTTTGAACGATCCTCCCGGGATACCGCCGGGCCAGGGAAGCCACGTACGCGTTGGCCTCGGCGAGGTCGGTCCGCCGGGCCACATAGCCGGCCGTCAGCCGAAGGAGCCGGTTTCCGGCCAGGCCGAGCCCGCGTTTCCGGAAGACTTTAGCCAGCGGCGGGACGGGCCATTTCCTGGGCTCGTTGACGGGACCGGGGCACAGGATAACCTTGTCAACGCCGACTTCATCCAGGTTTCTGACGATGTCCTCTCCCCGGTAGAACTCGCCGGCCGAATGGGCGTGGCCGTCGACGATCATCGTTGAGTGTCCCCTAGCCCCGGCCAAAGATTCTTTTCCCGGTATGGTGGACGGCATCGCCGAAGGTCTTCATGAACGTCATCTCGTACGGGCCGAGCGGGCCCTTCTCCCGGATGTCCTTCATATTGTCCTCAAATTGCCGGAGGTTCGAGGGGGCCATCAGGCAGACATGGACGGCCGGGTTGGACAGGACGAAACGGTAACACTGCCCGGCGGTCGGAACCGGATCGTTTTTCGGCCATTTCGCCTCGGGCGGTCGCCGGATGAGATGTCGCCAGCGGGTCGCCGTGAAGCTCGTGACCCCGGGGTTGTGCGGCGCGAGGTACGGGAGGATGTCCTGTTCCGCGCCCCTGTGGGCGGCGTTGTAGCGGATCATCAGGACGTCCGCCAGGCCTTCCGCGGCCAGCCGGCCGGCAAATTTCCGGTCGTGCGTCGAGAGGCCGATGAAACGGACCTTGCCGCTATCCTTGAGCCGGTGGAATCGCTCGATCAGGGCCGGCG
>Ga0315281_10005569_pt1 | contig 18014 bp, 13 predicted proteins | sample YL17G07_0_MG_FD_204540 | JGI IMG/M metagenome (GOLD analysis project Ga0315281, IMG submission 204540) | Sediment microbial communities from Yellowstone Lake, YNP, Wyoming, USA - YL17G07_0 | ecosystem: Environmental > Aquatic > Freshwater > Lake > Sediment | place: USA: Wyoming | collected...
AGTCCTTGACCCAAGTACTCCACGGCCCGCAGGCGTCGCCTTTCCAGGAACTCTGCGCTTCCGGATGGTCTCATCGATTCCCTCCGGATCAGAGTATAGGACATTTATTATGCAGGTGTCAATAGTTGCTCGATTGCGGCTGCACTTGACTCCCCGAAGCACGCGTGCGGTTGTTTTTTGTTACAATAGGACTCGCATCAAGTGGTATCGATGGCCAACGCAAGAAGCAAGATCCCGCTGATCGAGGAGGCGCTCGAAAAGCTCGAGCCGCTCGAGAAGTGCTGTGGCCTGTGCCCGCGGAATTGCCGGGTGGACAGGACCGCGGGCGAGAAGGGCGTTTGCCAAACCGGCAGCGGCGCCTCGGTCTCTCACGCCCTGCTCCACTTCGGGGAGGAACCCGTGTTGAGCGGCACGGCCGGGGCGCGAGGGAGAGGACGCGGGGAAGCCGGCGGCGGGTCCGGCTCGGGGACGATTTTTTTCTCGGGCTGCAACCTGAAATGCCTCTTCTGCCAAAACTACCAGTTGAGCTGGCTCCTGGAGGGCGCCGAGGTCACGGACGAGGAACTCGCGGAAATGATGCTCAACCTCCAGGCCCAGGGGGCTTTGAACATCAACTTCGTTTCCCCGACCCACGTCGTCCTGCCCATCCTCCGCGCCCTCAGGATCGCCTGCGCCCGGGGGCTCCGCCTGCCGCTCGTCTGGAATTCCAACGGCTATGACGGCCGGGACGTGGTTCGCGCTCTCGAAGGGATCATCGACATCTACCTTCCGGATCTCAAATACCACTCCCCCGCGATCTCGAAAATATATTCGGGAGCGGCGGACTATTTCGAGCACGCGTCCGAGGCCCTCCGGGAAATGTCTGTCCAGCAGCCCGTGCTGGAAGCCGGGCCGGACGGCGCCGCCCGCCGGGGGCTCATCGTACGCCATCTGGTCCTTCCGGGCTCCGCCGCCGATTCGCTGTCCATCCTGCGGTGGATGGGCGAAAACCTCTCCCCCTATATCGGACTCAGCCTGATGAGCCAGTATCGTCCATGCTTCAAGGCGCCCGAGGAGATCCGGCGCTCCCTGACTCCCGCGGAATATAAGCCCGTCGCCGACCTGGCCGTCGAGCTCGGCTTCGCTCAACTCTTCCTTCAGCCCGAGCCGTTCCAGCCGGACGAACACCTGATGCCGGATTTCCGGAAAAAAAAGCCCTTCCGCTGGAAATGAGGCCGGCCGGAGGCCGCTCCAGATGGATTTCAGGGCCTAGCGCCGCCCGTGGAAACGATTCTCGTCTTGGGCAGCTTGTTTTCGGGGATCCCCAGCGCGGCTGCCAGCTCTCTGATCTTGCCTTGGATGAGTTGGACGTTTTTCGGCCCCATCCGCAGCAGCTGCTTTTGGGCCTGGCTCAGGCCTTCCAGGGATTCGTCGGTCATCACGTAGCTCAGGATCTTCTTTTCGAGCTTGATCGGCCCTTCGACGACCGGTGTCTCGAGAAGCTCCGCCATGGCCTTGATCAGGGTGTCCGAGAAGTCCGTGTCGGGATAGCCGAGGTCCCGATAGGCGTCCTGGATGAGGGGCCGCAGGCCCCGATAAAACCGGACCGCGGCGCGCGCGTCCAGGGAGACGAAGACTTCGGCGACCGGGTCGTAACGGCTGTACTTCGATTCGTCGATGAACGTCCCGGCGGGCTTGTTGACAGCCCTGAATTGTCCCTCCGGCGCCCAAAAATTGACGTGGGACCTGGGGCTCTGGCCATTGGCGATATTGTCCACGGCCACGACGAATTTCCGGACGAGCTCCTTGGACCCGAGCCACTGGCCGAAGCGGGCGCTGGACGAGATGGCCTTGGCATACTCTCTGACGACCGGGTCGCTCTGGTCGAGCCCGACGGCCGGGAGCGCCAGGGGCTCGTCCCCTTCCGTAGCCGCGGCTCCCGTCGCGGGCGCCTTGGCGGCCTCCGCCACGGCCTTCGCCGCCGCCGGCGCTGGGGCGGGCTTCTTGAAGACCGCGATATAAAGCACCGCCACCACGGTCGCCAGGAGCAGGAGAATCCCCAATCCGAGTTTCAGGACCTTTTTCTTTTCGTCGGCATGAGCATCGTCCATGGTTTGCCTCGCCATCCCTTCTCAGGCGATCGCCGCCGGGCGGCTTGCGCCGGTCTTCAGGATTCTAATATTGCCGTGGAGGGTCTTCAGGGTGATCCCGGCCTCCCCGCTGCCCATGCGCCCCGAGACTTCCTTGGCCGGGAGGGACCGACCCATGTCATAGTCGCTGGTGATTTGCCCCTGGGGGGCTTCAGCCTTGATCGTGACGCCCGCGTCCGGTTCGAGCCGGAGGACGATATCCCCGTCCTTGCACGAGATGTCGACGGCGTCCCCGCCCCGGATATCCAGGACCTCGACGTCCGCCTGGCCCGCATCAATCGCGGCCTTCAGCGGACCGGAGAAGTTCTTGATTGTCAGGTTCCCCGTGGTGACCGATACGTCGGCCTTGCCGTAAACGTCGGATATCGTCAGATCGCCGTGTTCCAGCCTGACGGCATCCAGGTTGACGGAGTGAGGGGCGCTGATGGCATAGTCCAATCCTCCCGTCGCCCATGGACCGCCGAGCGAACGGGTCCTGATCCTGAGGACGCCGGCGGCCTCGCGGATGTCGACGGACGTCTCGATGTCGGCGGCGCTGTAGAGGCGGACCTGGCGGTTGCCGGAGGGTTCCGGCGGCCTGCCCGTCGCCACGACCTCCACGGCGACGTCATCCCATCCCGTGATGACGATGTTGCCGAGAGTGTGCTCCACCGCCATCGTCCCGCCGGGCTGGAAATCCACCGATTTCCGGAACTCGGGAGGCGGCTGCCAGGTCTCGTCCCGTCCCGGGTCAACAACCATGAGACAGGACGCGGCGAACGATAGGACGACCGCCGCGAACAGGGTCTTATAAACCTTTTGCCTCATCGGCCCTCCCAGGCAGGAAACCCCATCTCGTTTATGGGATCCCGCTATCTCAAATCGGAAGTTCCACCTTTTCTATAATACTATTTTTTCCGGAAATCGGAAAGCTCCGCCGGGGGGGGCAGACCCGACCGGACATCAGCCAAACCGGCCGGTGATGTAATCCTCGGTCCGCGGGTCCCGGGGATTGGTGAAAACCTGCGTGGTCGGGCCGAATTCGACGAGTTCCCCGAGCAGGAAATACCCGGTCTCGTCGGAAACCCGGGCCGCCTGCTGCATGTTGTGAGTGACGATGACGATCGTGTATTGCTTCTTGAGTTCCGCCATCAGGTCCTCGATCCGGGACGTGGCGGCCGGGTCGAGGGCCGAGCAGGGCTCGTCCATGAGCACGATCTCCGGCTCGACGGCCACCAGGCGGGCGATGCACAGGCGCTGCTGCTGTTCCCCCGAGAGACTCAGAGCGTTGGCGTCCAGCCGGTCCTTGAGCTCATCCCAGAGGTGGACCGATTCCAGGCTGCGGACGAGCGTTTCTTCCAGGGCCTTCCGGTCCCTGACCCCATGCACGCGGAGGCCGTAGACGACGTTGTCGTGGATGCTCAGCGGGAACGGGTTGGGCCGTTGGAAGACCATGCCGACCTTCTGCCGCAGCGCGAGGAGGTCGGTCCCGGCGGCGTAAATGTCCCGGCCGTCGATGAGGACCTTCCCCGTTGTCCGAACCCCGTCGATGAGGTCGTTCATGCGGTTGAGGGAGCGGAGAAAGGTCGTCTTGCCGCACCCCGAAGGCCCGATCAGGGCGCTGATTTTGTTCCGCCGGATGTCCAGGCCGATGTTCCGGAGAGCCTGGAAGGACCCGTAAAAAAGCGAGAGGTCGCGGACTTCGATGGCGTTCATGGTCCTATCCGAACCTCCCCCGGAGGTAATCGTCGGTCCGCTTGTCGGCCGGGGCCGTGAAAATGCCGGCCGTCGGCCCGATCTCGATAAGCCCCCCGTTGAGGAAAAAGGCGGTTCGGTCGGCGACCCGGGCCGCCTGCTTGGTGTTGTTGGTCACGAGGATGATCGTGTAGTCCTTCTTGAGTTTCCGGAGCGAATCCTCGATCTTCATCGTCGAGATCGGGTCCAGTCCGGAGGTTGGCTCGTCGAGAAGGATGAACTCGGGTTTGAGGGCCAGGATCCGGGCCAGGCAGAGCCGCTGCTGCTGGCCGCCCGAGAGCTTGAGGCCGCTTGTGTCGAGCCGGTCCTTGACCTCCTCCCACAGTCCCGCTTTCTCCAGGCTGTCGCGGACGACCTCGTCGAGACGGACCCTGTCGCGGACCCCGGCCATGCGCGGCCCGAAGGCGACGTTCTCAAGAATCGACCGCGGCAGGGGGATGGGCGTCGCGAAGACCGTGCCGAGCTTCCGGCGCAGCTCGATGACGTCCACGTCGGCGTCGTAGATGTTCCGGCCGTCGATCTCGATCCGCCCCTCGACCCGCGACCCGCGGACGAGGTCGTTGAGCCGGTTGAGGGCGCAGAGAAAGGTCGACTTGCCGCTTCGGGCCGGCCCGATGATCCCCAGGATCTCGTTCCGGTTAATGTCGAGGTCCAGCTCGGCGAGGGTCTGTTCGGCGCCGAAATAATGGCTGAACCGGCTGACCCGGATGGCCACGGAGCCCACGGGTTCCTCCCTCCTCATCACGAATATCTCCGGATGAACCTGTTCATCAGGTAATATGTCGCGATATTGACGAGCAGGATGGCGATGACGAGCACGGCGGCGGTCCCGTAGGCCCGGGACATGGAGATCCCTTCCCTCGCCAGAATGTAAAAATGGACCGACATGGTCCGGGACGAGGAGAAGAGCGACGTCGGGATTCTCAGGGCGCTCCCGGCCGTGAAGATGACGGCGGCCGTTTCGCCGATGCTGCGGCCGACGCTGAGGATGATCCCGGTCACGATCCCGGGAACAGCCGACGGCAGGACAACCCGGGTCACGGTTTGCCATTTCGTGCCGCCGAGAGAAAAGCTGACCTGGCGATACGCGGCGGGCACGCTCTTGATGGCCTCCTCGCTCGTCCGGATGATGGTCGGGAGGATCATGAAGGCCAGGGTCAGGGCGCCGCTGAGGATGGACCAGCCGAACCCGAGCTTGGTCACGAACAAGATGAAGCCGAAGAGGCCGAAAATGATGGACGGGATGCCGGCCAGGCATTCGGCGCCGAAGCGGATGACCCGGGTCACGGTGTTCTCCCAGGTGTATTCCGTCAGGTAAATGGCCGTGCCCACGCCGAGAGGCGTGGCGATGAGAATGGCCAGAGCCGTAAGGACGATCGTCCCGATGATCGTGGAAAAAATCCCCCCGCCCTTCCCCATGTCGACGGGATTCCTGGTCAAGAAATCAAGATCCAGGGCGGGAAGGCCCTTTCTCAAGACGAAGAATATGATGAAGACGAGGACGGCGACGGTGAGGATCGTCATGGCCCAGAGAAGGGTCTTGGCGATCCGCTGCGAAAGTCGGGGGTCGACCCTCATCCCTTGGTTCTCCTCCGCCGGGACGAGGTCATGTTGGCGACGGTATTGAGGACCATGATGATGATGAAGAGAATGACGCCCGTGGCGAACAGGGCCTGGCGGTGCTCGCCGGCCGCGTAGCCCATTTCCAGGGCGATGTTCGAGGTCAGCGTCCGGACGGGGGCGAGGAGAGACCGGGGGACGCTGATCGCGTTGCCCGCGATCATGATGACGGCCATGGTCTCCCCGATGGCCCGGCCCATGCCCAGGATGATGCTGGCGATGATCCCGGACCGCGCGGCCGGCAGGAGGACCATCCGGACGGTCTGCCATTTCGTCGCTCCCAGGGCCAGCGACCCTTCCCGGTAGGCCGGAGGGATGGCCTGGATCGAGTCCACGGAGATGCTGATGATGGTCGGGAGGATCATGATGCCCAGGATGATCGAGGCCGCGAGGACCGAGAGTCCGGGCCCGCCCAGCGTTTGGCGAATGAACGGGACGAGAATGACGACGCCCATGAATCCGTAGACAACCGAGGGAATTCCGGCCAGGAGCTCGATCACGGGCTTGATGACGCCGCGGACGCGCTTGGACGAGAACTCGGTCAACACGATGGCGCAGGCCAGGCCGAAAGGAACCCCGATAACCATCGCTCCCGTGGTCACGTAGATCGAGCCGACGATCATCGGCCACAGGCCGAAACTTTTTTCGGACGGATACCAGTCGGTGCCGGCGAGGAAGCTCTTTAGGCCGTACTTGAACATGATGGGCGTGCCCTGCTCGAACATGAAGACCGTGATGACGGCCAGAATCGACACGGCGGAAAAGGCGATCATGAGCAGGGCCAGCCGGACGAGCCGGTCTTTTCTCTCGAGCCTGTTCATCCTCTCCCCTTCCCCTCTTCCCCGGGCCGGCCGGCGCCGGCTGCTATTTCACGGGGATGAGCCCGTCTTTCTTGACGAGGGCCTGCCCCTCGTCCGAGAGCACGAAATCGATAAACGCCTTGGCGGCCGCCGACGGCTCCCCCCTGGTCAGGAATAAAAAGGGCCGGACGAGCTTGTAGGCCCCGTTCCGGATATTGGCCTCGTTGCCGGCCACCCCGTCCAGGGCCAGCGCCCGAACCTGCTCGTTGACGAGGCCGAGCGAGATAAAGCCGATGGAATGGGGATCGTGTGCGACGATCTCGCGGACCGTGCCGTTCGAATCCTCGGTGATGGCGCCCCTGAAGATCCGGGTCTTCCCCATGACCAGGTCCTGGAAGGCGCCCCTCGTGCCCGAACCCTCCTCCCGGGTGACGACGGTTATCTCCTTGTCCGGGCCGCCGAGAAACTTCCAGTTCGTGAGATCTCCCGAGAAGATCTGCTTGACTTGGGCGATCGTCGCCCCGCGGACGGGACTGGATGGGTGGACGATGATGGCCAGCCCGTCGCGGGCGATGACGATCTCGCGGAAGTCCTTCTCGTCGGCCTTGAGCTCGCGGGAGGACATGCCGACCTGGCAGGCGCCCGACTTGCAGGCCTGAATGCCGGCGCTCGAGCCCCCGCCCTGGACGGTGACGCCGAGGCCCGGGCGCTTCTCCATGAACACTTCGGCCCACTTGTCCGCGAAGGGTTGGATGCTCGTGGACCCGGCGACGATCACGTCGTCCTGGGAACGCCCGCCGCGGCATGACGGCAGCCCCGCCATGCAGAGGAGGAGGAACAAAACGAATATCGGGTGTCTCATCTGACCGCTTTTGCGCTTCGCGCCAGCCGGAATTATACCGTAACGGAATCCGGACCCGCCACTTTTTTTGGTTAAGAAATGGTTAATTTTTCAGGGTATCCGGCGTGGCCTCGGAGTCCAGGGTCCGGAGCCGGGCGTCGAATTCCGCCTTCTTGCCCTCGTATTCCGAGGTCAGCGTCTCGAGCTCCTCGAGGAGGCTGTCTATCGTCTTTTTGGCCTGGTGCATGGTCCTGGAGAACTCGACGACCCGGCTTCCCTGGCGCGCCTGGGAGGCTTCGACGACCCGCTTGTTGAGCTCCCGGAGCGAGGCGTCCTGGGTTTCCACTGTTTTTTCAATCTCGGCCATCCTCGTTTCGAGAGGCCGGAGGACCTTGGCGCGCTCCGTGATGATCTCCGAACGGAGGCGGCGAAGTTCCTTGGGAGTCGGCTTCTCTTTCGTCTCGCCGGCGGCCCAGCCCCCGAGGACTCCCGACGGACGCTGCATGACCTCGTCCCTCCAGCCGACCTTTTCCAGGAAGCGCTGGTAGCCGCCCTCATAGACGATGATGTCATCGTTGTCGAAGACGACCAGGCGATCGGCCAGGGCGTGGAGAAACATTTCGTTGTGGGTGACCATGATGACGGCGCCGTCGAAATTGTCGATGGCCGCGAGCAGGGCGTCGTTGGACTCGATGTCCAGGTGGTTCGTCGGTTCGTCGAGCAGGAGAAGGTTGAGGGGCGTCGCGATGAGCTTCCCGAGAAGGACACGGCTCTTCTCGCCGCCCGAGAGGATGGCGATCGTCTTGAGGGCATCGTCGCCTTCGAACATCATGCCGCCGGCGATGAACCGGGCCCGCTTCGGATCCCCCTCGGGGTCGGCGGACCCGATTTCCTCGAGGACCGTGTTGGTTTCCGTCAAGGTCGAGATATGCGTTTGCTCGAAATAGCCGGTGGCCACGGACTGCGGCGAGGTGATTTCGCCGGAGCGCGGCTCGAGGTCGCCGGCCAGAAGCTTGAGCAGGGTCGTTTTGCCCCTCCCGTTCCTGCCGATGACGAACACCCGGTCCTTGGCCCCGATGCTGATCGAGAAGCGGCGGATGAGCGGCCGGTCGGGCGTGTAGGAGAAGGAAATATCGCGGATGTCCATGGCGTACCTATTGAAGGACGGCTTCTCGACGAACGAAAACTCCAAATCCTTGACCGCCTCGAGCTTCTCCCTTTTCTCCATCTTTTCCAGGGACTTCACCCGCGACTGGACGAGGCCGCCCAGGCGGGCCTTGGCCCGGAACCTGGTGATGAAGAGCTCCATTTCCTTCTGCTTCCGCTCGTCGTTGACGCGGGTTTTTTCGTAGATCTCTTCTTCGGCCGCGATCTGCTCGTAGTACTTGCCGGTGTCGCCCTGGATCTTGCGGACCTTCCGCCGGTGGATGCCCAGGATGTGGGTCACGACGTTGTCCATGAAGCCCCGGTCGTGGGTGATGACCATGACCTCTCCCGGCCAAGAGACGAGAAAGCGCTCGAGCCAGCGGAGGGACGTGATGTCGAGGTAATTGCTGGGCTCGTCGAGCAGGAGCATCTGGAAGTCGCCGAGGAGGACCTTGGCCAGGTTCAGGCGGACCTGGTAGCCCCCGGAAAGCTCGAGAGGTTGTTTGTCGAGGTCGGCCGGCTCGAATCCCAGGCCGGCCAGGACCTTTTCGACGCGCCATTCTTCGTTGTGGGAGTCGGGAGGGAGGGCTTTGGCGGCCTCGGCCCGGACCGTGTCCCCGCTGAAGCTGATGACCTGCTCGACGTAGCCGATCCGGTACTTCCGGGGCTTGGTTATCGTGCCCTCGTCGGGGTCCTCCTCGCCGACGATCATCCGGAACAGGGTCGTTTTGCCGTGCCCGTTCCGGCCGACGACGCCGACCCGCTCGCGGCGGTTGACCTTGAAGCTGATGGAATCGAAGAGCCCCTGTTTTCCGAAGCTCTTCGAAAGGTTATCGACGATGATCATGGAGCGAGGTCTTTCCTTCTTAAATAGGATATTTTACCTGAATAGCCGCCCCCCCGCCATCGGGCGCGGGAGTCGGACTTAGGGTATAGGAGCCAGTCTGGATCTCAGCCGGGTCGGCGCTACTTCTTCGTGATTTCCCCTTTGACGACTTGGTTCTTGTGGGCGCCCTTGGTGACGTGGACCTCCAGGCCGTCCTGCCCGGGGAACCACACTTCCGCCAGGAGGTAGACCGTCATGTATTCCGTATACGACGGCGCGAAGTCTCCGGCTTCGTCGAAGATGAGCCGGGGTTCGGCCAGGGGCGGCTTCGGCTGTTCGAGCTTTTTGAGAACGGGGACAGGGATCTCCTTACCGGTCGACTCCTGACGGAGAACGACCTGCCCATCCCCCTTCATGGCCACCGTATATTCGCCCTTGGGAAGCTTCTTGCCCCCCGCCTGGAACTCGAAGGGCACCTTGAACACGGTCTGGGCAAAGGCCAAAGAAACTCCGGCGACGAAAACCAAGGCCAGGATCACGACCGAACACTTGGCGAAACGTTTCATCTCCCCCTCCTTAATTCGGTGACACACAACTAAATACCTCAATTGCCGGTCCACGCCATTCGGTGGAAGGAATAATTAAGTGTATTTAGTTATGTGTCACCATAATTCAAAGCCGGCTCGTCCCCTACACCGTGACGTCGGCCGGGTACGCGGGGATCGGGTCCGGCGTCTCGGGAACGCCGCTCTTGACGGCCTCTCCCATGGCCTCGACGAAAGTGTCGATCTCCTCGAGCGTCGTGTAGACGTTCGGCGACACGCGCAGGGCCTGGTAGTCGAAGACCGAGTTCGGCGGCGCCCCGCCGACGAGCGGCACGACGATGATCCTGTAGTTATTCCTCAAGAATGTGGCCAGCGGCCGGACATCGATGCCCTCGATGTTGACGGCCATGACGCCCCAGGCCTGGGCCGGCTCGCTCGTGTCCGTCAGCATCTTGATCCGGGGGTGGACCTTGAGAGCGTTGACCCAGCGCATGTTCAAGTAGCGCAGCCGAGCCGCCTTCCGTTCCGCCCCGATGGCCTGGTGGAAGGCCAGGGACTCGCCGAGCGCCGCCCGGATGGCCCACGGGTGCGTCCCGATCGATTCGAACTTGCGGATGTCGTTATCCTGTTGCTCCGGGGCGGCCTGGAGCGGCCAGAACCGCGGAATCATCTCTTTCCGGACATAAAGGCAGCCGTTGCCGAGGGGCGCCAGGAGCCACTTGTGGAGGCTCACGCCATAGGCGTCGCATTCGAGGTCACGCAGCTTGAAGGGGAAGTGCCCCAGGGCGTGGGCGCCGTCGACGATGGTGACGATGCCCTTCGAGCGGGCCAGGCGGGAGAGCCGCTTGACCGGGAAGAGCTGGGCCGTCAGGTTGGTGATGTGGGTGAAGTGGAAGACCTTCGTCCGCGGCGATACGGCCTTTTCGAACATGTTGTAGAGGAAATCCTGCGTCGCCGGCACCGGGAACTGAATCCGGGTTACCTTGATCCCCTCGCGCCGCATCCGCTGGTCCCAGGTCGTTAGCATGCGGGGGTAGTCCTGTTCCGTCGTGATGACCTCGTCGCCGGCCTTGAGGTCGATGCCGTTCTGAACGATCTGCAGGGCTTCGCTCGCGCCGCGCGTCAGGGCCATTTCCTCGCGATCGCAGCCGAATTCGTTGGCCATCCGCCGGCGGAGCGTTTCGCTGTTCCCGGCGACCATCCCCTGATAGTGGACGGGCAGCATGTTGATCATTTCCATGTACCGGAAGACGGAATCCAGGGACACCCGCGGCATGGGGCAGGTGAAGCCGTTGTTGAGGTTGATGAGCGAGCGGTCGAGCTTGAAGGCCAGCTGGATTTCGCGCCAGTAGAACTCGTCTTTGGCAACCTCCTCCGGCGTCATGTTGGCGACTGACTGGGCGGCTTCCGTGACCCGTTCGAGGGCGTTGGCCTTGAACGCGAATGCGGCCGTCCCGGCGGCGCCGGCCGTCTTCAGAAACGTTCTGCGACTCCACATCGTGGACTTCATCTCAGACCTCCTCGGATTCTGCTTGGCTTGGATTTTCTTTTCGCGCGGCCCGACCGCCCCGGCCGTTAATTTCCGGATCGATCCTGCTCATCGCGCCAAGATGATATTCCGGGCGGCGGACGGAAGTCAACCCCTTCTGGGGATTGACCCGTTCGCCTACGCAAGGCGCAGTCTTATAAGGCCGGGACGAGAACCGAGGCTCAGGGTTAACCCCCGACAACCACGGGTTTCAAGCCAGGGGGTCGGGGGATTGACAGACGTTCGGCGCCTCTTGTAGAGTTCGCAATCATGATGCGACAAGCCAAAACGGTCCTTCGGGTCCTTCTGTTCATCAGCGTCCTTTCCGCGTCGGCATTCCCCGCCGAGGGGACCATGTCCTACGCGGTATCCATGCCCCAGCCGGGAACCCACCAGTTCCACATGACGTTTCGCTGCGAAGGTCTGAAGGGCGAGATGCAGGATTTCCTCATGCCGGCCTGGATGCCGGGCTTCTACAGGCTCATGGACTACGAGAAGAACGTGGCGAACTTCCGGGCCGCGGACGGGACGGGGCGGCCCCTGCCCTGGGAAAAGGTGACCCGGAACACATGGCGCGTCGCCGCCGGAAACGCCCGGGAAGTCGTCCTCGATTATGACGTATTCGGAAACGTCTCTTTTGTGGCCCAGAATTATCTCGATGAGAAGCGCGCTTTCGTCGCGCCGCCGGGCCTTTATATGTATGTCCAAGAGCAGCTCCGGCGCCCCGTAACCGTCACGTTCCAGACGCCGGCGGGCTGGACGCAGATCGGGACCGGCCTCGACCCGGTCAAGGGCCGCCCCCGGACATACTACGCGCCGAACTTCGACATCCTCTACGACTGCCCGGTTCTCCTCGGAAACCAGGAAGTTCGAAGTTTCGAGGTCAAGGGAATCCCGCATAGGGTCGTCCTGGAAAACGTGCCCGACAGCGTTGACCGGCCTAAGATGATGGCCGACCTTAAGCGCATGGTCGAAGCGGCCACGGGACTGATGGGCGATATCCCCTACAAGCATTATACGTTCCTCATGATCGGAACCGGGAACGGCGGCATTGAGCACGCCAATTCCGCGGCCTGCGCCTTCAACGGCAAAGGCCTGACGAACGAAAAAGGATACCGCGGCTGGCTCAGCTACATTTCCCACGAATACTTCCACAACTTCAACGTCAAGCGGATCCGGCCGATCGCCCTGGGGCCGTTCGATTATGAGACCGAGAACCTGACCGACATGCTGTGGGTATCCGAGGGCCTCACGGTCTACTACGAGAATATCGTCATGGTCCGGGCGGGTCTCATGACCCCAGACCAGTATCTCGAAGAAATGCAAACCGCCATGACCCGGTTTGAAAACGCGCCGGGCCACCGCTACATGTCCGCCGCCGAGTCCAGCCTGGAGACCTGGGGGGGCGCCGGCTTCGGCGGGGACCGGAAGACGACGATGTCCTACTACGACAACGGGGCCATGCTAGGGGCCATGCTCGACCTCAAGATCCGCGCGGCAAGCCGAAACGCGCGCTCCCTGGACGACGTGATGCGGTCGCTCTACCGGAAATACTATCGCGAGAAAAAACGGGGCTTCACGGACGCCGAGTTCCGGGGCGAATGCGAAAGAGCGGCCGGGGGACCGTTGACCGAGGTCCTGGAATACGCGGCCTCGTCGAAAGATGTCGATTACACGAAATATTTTGCCTTGGCCGGACTGCAGGTCAAGGCCGTCGTGGAGGACGCTCCGGGCGCCTTCCTCGGCCTGAACACGACGACGGCGGGCGGGAAGCTTTTCGTGACAGGAACGACCGCGGGGTCGCCGGCCGAGGCGGCGGGGCTCGCTGCCCGGGATCAAATCCTGCAGGTCGACGGCGTACCCGCCGCGACCAAGGTCCTCAGCGATCAGCTCGCGGCGAAAGCGCCGGGAGACAAGATCAAGCTGCGGTATTCACGCGGCGACAAGGCCCCGGACGTCGAGATCACCCTTACCAAGAACACAAAAATAACCTATACGATCACCCCAGTCCCCAACCCGGACCCCCTTCAGGCGGCCATCCTCAACGACTGGTTGAGGCCGACCCGCTAGTCGAGAGGTCCCGGAGCATCGTCCTTCCGACGGCCGGCATCGGATCGATTGCCCGCGAGCGAAACCGCGTCACTTCTTCGGATAGGCCGGCGTGGGGGGAAAGTTCGGCGGATTCTTTTTGATCTTATCGAGCATGACCCCGATGGCCTTCTCGAGCTGGAGGTCCCGCCCGGCCATGACCGAGCCCGGGTCGTTGTCGACCAGGACGTCCGGGTCCGCGCCGTGGTTTTCGACGATCCACTTGCCGTCCCGGCCATAGAAAGCGTTGTTCGACTGCTCGACCGTGCCGTTGTCGATCGTGAGCTGCTGGTTGAGGATCCCGACCAGCCCGCCCCAGGAGGGCACGCCCACGACCGTCCCCAATTTGCGGGACTTGAAGTCGTCGACGAAGGCCTCCCCGTCAGAGCCGTTATTCTCGTTGGAGAGGATGACGAAGTTGCCGTTCCCGGCCGAGCCGGGATAGCGGAAGGGCACCATGCCGCGCAGGACGTTCTGTGAGGTCATGACTCTTTCGAGCTTGTCGATCAGAAAATACTCCGTCCAGCCGCCGGAGTTGCGCCGGACGTCGATGATGATCCCGTCCTTGTAGCGGAACGCGCGCCAGTACTTATCGAACTCGCCGATCCCGCCCGAGCCCATGGCGTTGATGTGCATGTAGCCGACGCGGCCGTTGGTTGCCTTCTCGATCGTCCGGATATTGTCCTGGATCCAGCGGAAGTAGCGCAGCTGGTTGTCGCTCCGGACGGGGTCGACTTCGTAGGTTTTGGCGCCTTCCATCGCCGGCTTCGCGCCGACCGTGACCTTGATTTTCTTGCCGGCCGTCGTCTGCAGCAGCTTGAAGAAATCGTCCCCCGCCTTGAGAGGGACACCGTTGATGGCCAGCAGGAAATCGCCTTCCTTGACCTGGATATCCGGCCGGACAAGCGGGCCGGGGAGGTTGAGGTTGATATCGGTCGGGCCGTAAATCTTGTCTAATTTGTAGAGGCCGGAGGCCTTGTCCGGGACCAGGTCCGCGCCGAGGAGTCCGGTGAAGACCGGCGAGCCGGGGGTTCCGCCCGGGCCGAAGTCGCCGCCGCCGACGTAGGTGTGCGAGACGCACAGCTCGCCGACCATCTGGGACAGGACCCAGTTCAGCTCGGCGCGCGAGGACAGGTAAGGGATGTAGGCCCGATACTTCTCGCCCATGGCCTTCCAGTCATGGCCGTGGAAATTGGCGTCGTAGAAGAAATCCCGGTACCAGCGCCAGGCGTCGTTGAAGATCTGGTTCCATTCCTTCTGGAGGTCGACAGTGTAGACGAGGCCCGAGAGGCTCAGTTTCTCGCCCGATGCCTTCGAGCCGACGGCCTTCTCGACCGAAGTCGTATAAAGATCGGCGTCTTTCCAGATCAGGAGCTGTTCGCCGTTCGCGGACATCCCGAAATCGCGGACCTTGTCGCCGAGGGTGACGTCCTTGCGGTCGGCGATGTCGAAGATGTGCAGGGTCCACTTCGTGTCCCCCTGCTTGGGCCGGAAGATCTCCTCGTATTCCGCTTCCGTGAACTCGGGGACCGAGGCCCACAGGACCTTGCCCTTGCCCGCCTTGAGGTAGAAATAATTGCCCGCGGGGACCGGTAGTGGATAGGTCCGTTTCATCAAGCCGTCGGTGTCGATGCGGAAGGGCTCGGGTTCGGCTTTCTTTTCTTCCTTGACGGAGCCGCCCGGCGCAAAGGGCGGTTTTTCGCCGTCCCGGAGCTGGACGACCATCACCTGCTGGGGCGTCGCGATGACGTGATTGTCCTCGTAGAAGTCCATCTGGAGGCTGAAATTGCGGCTCGAGACGTAGTAGAGGTATTTTCCTTCGGTGTCGAACGAGGGATAGAGGTTGTCGTAAAAGTCGTTCGTCACCGCGTATTTTTTGCCGGTCTCGAGGTTATAGACGAAGATCTGGCTGTTGCGGTTGTATTGAACGAAGCTGTAGGCGATCCACTTGGAATCCGGGGACCAGGTGTAATCGGCCATCTCCCAGATGAACTCGTCGTTCTTCATCTGGTTGGAGGAATCGATCTTGACCAGGGCCTTCGTGGCGAGGTCGACGTAAAAGATCGAATAGTCCTTGTTCCCGAAGAGGATTTTCTTGCCGTCCGGCGACCAGGCCAGGCGATAGACGGCCTTGTCGAGGCCGGTCGTGATTTGGGTCCACTCGCCGCCCGCCGCGTTCTGATTGTAAAGCTGGTAATCCCCCGTCCTGTCGCTGAAGAAGGCGACCGTCTTGCCGTCGGGCGACAGCGCGGGATACGTCTCTCGCGTGCCCGGCGTCCCGGACAGGTTGTCCGCCGTCCCCGGCTCCGACGCCGCAACGCGGAAGATGTCGCCGCGGGCCTCGAGGACCACGGTTTTGCCGTCGTTCGCAACGTTCGCGGTGTGGACGTAATCGCGCGGGTTGATGACCCGGTTTCGCAGCGCCCACCGGTCGGAGGGCAAGGTCACGGCGATCTTCCTGTCCCGGCCCGCCCCGACGTCGAAGACGTGGATCCGGCCGTCCTGCACGTAGACAATAGAGCGGCCGTCGGAGTTGGGCATCATGACGTCGAAATCCCCATAGGTCGTGACCGGCTTGACGTCCTTGGTCCCGAGCTTTTGAGTATAAAGGTTGGCGATCCCGTTGGTCCGGTCGGAGACGAAGTACATCAGGCCGCCCGTCCACATCGGGTAGCTGTTCTTGCCGACGTAGTCCGTGACCGGCGTATAAGTCTTCGCCGCAGCGTCGTACATCCAGATATCCTGGTACTGCCCGCCCTTGTAGCGCTTCCAGTAATACTCTTCGTTGCCGCGGCGGCAATAGAGGAATTTCTGTTGTTCGGGCATGAAGCTGATGAGAACGCCCCGGTCGAGGGGCAGCCGCTTCGGCGCGCCGCCCTTCACGCTCACGGAATAGAGGTTCGGGTCGCGGCCGACCACGTTCTCGAACATCGAACGGAAGACGATCTCGGTCCCGTCGGGCGTCCAGGCGATGACCTGGGCGCCGCCGGGATTGTACGTCAGCCGTGTCGGGGCGCCTCCCTCGGCCGGCATGAGATAGACGGCCTGGGCCCCGTCGTAGGTCGCCGTGAAGGCCAGCCACTTCCCGTCGGGCGAGAACTTGGCGAAGCTCTCAGTGCCCGGGAAGGTCGTCAGCCGTGTCGCCGCGCCGCCCTGGGCGCTCGCGACCCAGAGGTCGGCTTCATACGTAAAGGCGATCTTGTCGCCGTTGATGGTCGGATAGGTGAAGAACCGGCCCTCCTCGGCGGCGAGCGCCGTGGACGCCAGGCAGGCGATGACGATCAGAACTCCCATGAAGCGTTTCATTCCGCTCCTCCTTTTCCGTCAGCCACTTTTAACCGTCATAAACCCATCTCGTGAATGATATGCGTCGCGCCGGAGAACTTGTCCGTCACGAACAGGACCCAGCGGATGTCCACGCTGATCGAGCGCTGGAGCTCCGGGATGATGTAATAGTCGCCGATGACACTTTCGTAGGTCATGTCGAAAATGATGCCCACCTGCTCGCCCTTGGCGTTGAGCGTCGGTGAGCCGGAATTCCCCCCCGTGACGTTCGTCGTGTTCAGGAAACAGGCGGGAACGTCCTTGAGGCGGGCATCGGCGTAGGGGCCGAAGTCCCTGGCCTTCCAGAGGTCCTTGATCTTGGCGGGAACGGCGAAGGGGAACTTCCCCGTGTCTTTCTCGATGACGCCCTTGAGCGTCGTTTGAGGCAGGTACCAGACGGCATCCTTCGGCGAGTAGCCGAGGACGGGGCCGTAGGTGAAGCGGATGGTCCCGTTGGCGTCGGGCGGGTAGGTGCCTTTCTTCATTTCGAGGATGGCCGCTTCATAGGCCATCCTCAGGTCGGCGCCTTCACGCCCCATGCCTTTGCTTTCCTCACGGATGACCTTGAGCTCTTTTTCCATGGCCCCGGCCAGCTTGAGGAAGGGATCGTTCACGGCGTCGAGTTGGGCCGGCTTGAGGCCGAGAAGCTCGACCCTCTTTTTAGGATCGCCGAGAATCGTCTCGCCGAACATCGCGTCCACCCGGGCGGCGACTTCGGCCTCGGAGCCCCCAGCCAGTCCCCGAAGGGCGGCCGGCCATTTCGAGAGGTCGGGATGGCTCTTGACGAGTCTCCGGAGGGTCCACTTGAGGAGCTCCTCGTCCGTCCCGAATACGTAGCTGCGCTCGGCCATCTGCATCCTCTGTTTAAGGGGAGCCAGGTTCCGCTCCTGGTAGGCTTGCTCCCGCTCCTTGTCGGGCTTTTGGAGCTCGGGGACCGCCCGGACGATCGTGTAGGCCTGGGAGAGGATCGTCGAGCCTCCGAGGACCCCGCTCAGTACCTCCGACCTCGAGTTGAAGGCTTTCTGCCTCTCGAGAAAAACGGCCAGGTCGGCGACGACGCGGCCGTACTTCTTGGCACGGGCGGGGTCGGCGTTGATCCAATCGACCAGCTCCTTTTCCTGGGCGGCCTTTTTCCCGACGAGGTCGTATTTTTCCAGGCCCTCGAGCTTGCCCTGCATGTTTTTGAGGCCGTTGTAAAGGCCCTTGACCTGCGAGGCATAGCGGATCTCGACTTCCTTGTCGCTTTTTCCGGCGGCCTCGTAGAAACCGATGATCTCCTGGATGTCTTTGATCCTTTTGGCCATCGATTCCGTGTCGTTCTTGAACCCGGAGACCGAGTCGTTGCGGTAGGTCCGCCCGGGATAGCCCATGACGAACGTGAAGTCGCCCTCCTTGAATCCCTCGAGCGACGCCTTGAGCCAGACCTTGGGCTT
>Ga0315281_10005570_pt1 | contig 18011 bp, 17 predicted proteins | sample YL17G07_0_MG_FD_204540 | JGI IMG/M metagenome (GOLD analysis project Ga0315281, IMG submission 204540) | Sediment microbial communities from Yellowstone Lake, YNP, Wyoming, USA - YL17G07_0 | ecosystem: Environmental > Aquatic > Freshwater > Lake > Sediment | place: USA: Wyoming | collected...
AGATCATAAATAGGGCGTGGAAAGAACGAAATGACTGGTCTGATAAACGTGAAGAAATAAAAAAGACTGCAGAAGAACTTTTTGGCAGAGATGCTGCAGTAGATAAATGGTCTAAGATTATAAAAAATCTGCCCTTATAAAAACCGCAGGATCAATTCATTTGCCGATAATCTAAATGGATAATTGTGTCCTTCATTTTAAGGAGAATAATAAATGAAAGTACTCTTATTTGATCCTCCATATGAGAGGTTAATGGGAATAAAGACAACGCCTGTCTACCCTATTGGACTAGCTTATTTGACGTCTTATTTAAATAAGGCAGGGCATGAAGCTCAATACTTTAATCTTGATTTTGATGATTCGCTTCCTTACTCAAATCTATATTCCCGCGTTACAAATATAAAAAATTATAGTCAGTATAAGTTTGAAGTAAGGAATGATTCTAACCACTATGTCTGGGGTGAGGTGCGTGATATTTTAAGAGATCATTCTCCTCAAATAGTGGGAATTTCATGTATAACGCTCAAAATGCAGAGCGCCCTTAAAATAGCAAAGAGTATAAAAGAATTTAATTCTAATATAATCGTAATATTAGGAGGCCACCATCCACAACTATTTGCTTCGGAAATCTATAATAACGTTTTTGATATTGACATTATTATTAAAAATGAAGGTGAAATCTCGCTTCTTAATTGTGTTAATGCCATACAAAACAATAAGGGTACTTTGGCTGAAAAACTCAAAGATGTCGGAGGCATTTTCTTTAGAGACAGCAGTAATAATGTAATTGAAACTGATAGCTTAAGTCTTATATCTAACTTGGATGATCTTCCCTTTCCTGATTCAGCGGTGTATATTAAAAATAAAACCTTAGAAACTCTTCCTCTTATAGCTTTGATGGCAAGTCGAGGTTGTCCTTATAACTGCAACTATTGCGCAACCCATAACATATGGCAAAACAAGATACGAAAAAGGTCAGTAGGAAATGTGATTGATGAAATTAAGATGAGGATAGAAAAACAAAATGATCGTTATTTCTATTTTTTTGATGATTGTTTTACTTTAAACAAGAATTGGACAATAGAATTTTGTGATAGAGTAATAAAAGAAAATCTGCAAATAAATTGGAGTTGTATCTCCAATGTTAATCTTGTTGATGAGACGTTATTTAAAAAAATGATTAAGGCAGGATGCACTAAGATTAATTTAGCCGTCGAATCTGGCAGTGAAAGAATATTAAAGGCGTCAAATAAAAATATAGAGTTGGATTATATTCGTAAGGTTTTTAAATATACAAAGAAATATAATATCTCAACAACTGCATATTTTATGATTGGATTTCCTACTGAAACAATTGAAGATATTAGAAAAACTCAAGCTATGATTAAAGAGTTATCACCAAATTGGGTATATGTAAATGTTTTGATTCCACTTCCTCCAACTCAATATTATAAGTGGGCGGTAGATAATAGATTGATTGATCAAAGATTAGCTTGGTCAGGAGACATATATGAACATTTACAGACAAATTATACAGGAACAATAAATAATGAACAATTTGACAACTTAGTAGATGAGACATTTAAATTGTCTTTCCAGATTAATAAAAAGATATCTAATCTTTGGAAGAGGGTTCCTTTGCAGCATTATCTTAGGAATCCAAGAAAAATGTTATCTGATGTAGGAAAGTTTATATCTTGGCGCAAGAATAAGTAAAGAAATGAAAATTGACATTACCTCAATTATGTAGACATACTTCATAGACTGCTTAGACAATAGTATAATTTATTATGATATTGTATATCCTTAACAAAAAAATGGGTGATAAATTATTGTAAAAATATAAAAAAGTTATATGACAATATGGAGATAATAATATGAGAGTTGTGCTTATATCTACGGATATTAATAGGGTAGCAATAGGGGTTAAGACCCTGTCTGCCTGCCTGATAGAGCATGGATTTGAAACTGTTGTGATAATTATACCAGGTGATAACTACGAAAAAATACATATGGACGATATATATGATTTGTGTAAGGACATTGCTTTTATTGGTATCTCTTGTATGACACTTGGGGTATCAAAAGCAATAGGGCTTAAACAGTCGCTTGAGAAAAAAATATCAGCTCCAATTGTTATTGGAGGTATTCATGCCTCGTTAGATCCTGAAAGTCTTATTCCATATTTTGACCTTGTATGCCACGGTGAAGGAGAGGATGTAATTGTTAAACTGGCGGAGCGCATAAGCAAAAATGCTCGTTATGACGATATCCCAGGACTATGGATTAGAAATGGCGATACTGTTATAAAAAATAACAATATCCCTTTAAAGAGAGATTTAAATGAATATCCTATTCCAGATTACGATTTAAGCCATCAGTTTATTATTGAAAAGACTCGTCTTGTCCAAATGTTGCCAATACCATTTCATATCTCAATTGAAGATTTTACTATACTTGGTTCAAGAGGGTGCCCTCATCATTGTACATACTGTTGCAATCAAAGGATACAGGGAGAGTTTCCATGGAGAAAAGCTGTTATACACTATAGCGTAGACTATCTTATTAATCATATTAAAACGGTATCTAAAATATATCCAGAGGTAAGAAGTTTCTGGATAGAAGACGATACGTTTTTTGCAAAAAAATTAGAAGATATAGAAGAGTTTGCCATACGCTTTAAAAAAGATATAAATAAACCCTTTCAAATTCTCATTTCACCATGGACATATAGTGATGAAAAAATGAAGCCTCTTATAGACGCAGGCATGAACAAATTAATTATGGGTATCCAGAGTGGCAGTGAAAATGTTACTATGAATATCTATGATCGCAGGATAACAAATCAAAGAATTTTAAAAATCATAAATAGCCTGCATCAGTATTCAATTGTTACTTGTTATGATTTTATTGGAATGAGTCCTTTTGAAACTCAAGACGATCTTGTAGAAACTATACGTTTTATCAGAAATATTCCAACACCCTTTTATATTTTCATGAACTCACTCGCCTTCTATCCTAAAACAGAACTTTATGAGCGGGCTATTAGGGAAGGTTTAGATGTGAGTAAACGAATACATCATGGTGATTCTAATCTTGGTTATGCTATACTTAAAGATGAAAATATACAGCATAAGATATTTCATTTTATACATCTACTAATGGCTGGTCATTCAAATAGTTTACGTATTGGGAAGATTCCTCGAATTCTAATGTCAGAGATATTTATTATATTTTATAAACTTATCAATAATAAATTATCTGATGGAATAATTACAGCAATTTGCTCGTTACTGGCTTATATTAATTGGAGAAATACTATTAAGAACCTACTAGGCCCAAAACTTTTTAACAAGGTCAAGTATATTTCCTATACATTAAAGGATTTCAAGAAAAAATTAAGTTAATTATTGGAATTAAAGATGGAGAGCAATCTTTTTGAAGGCAAGATCACAATATTTAAGGAGGAAAATGTTCAATAATTTAAAGCTGGGTTATCATAGATTGTCAGGACTTCTTAAAGATAGGGGCGATTATCTTTATCTGAAAAGGCTTATTAATAATAATTCTAGTCAATTAGAGAGATTTGTCTGGTCATTACAACCAAACTTTAGCTGTACTTATAATTGTTCCTACTGTATTCAAAGTTTTGGAATTCAAGGAGGAAGACATAGTTTACCCAAAATTAAGGAGGAGGTTGACCCGAATATATTTTTAAAATTGAATAAACTTGAAGGTATTTTTAGTAGTAAGATAAAGCAGCTTTTAATACAAGGTGGAGAGCCTTTGCTATATAAATCATTACCTTATCTTATTGAAAAATTAACGCCTTTTAGGAAGATTATTATTATTTCTAATCTGTCACTAGACTTAGAACCATATATTGATCTGAAGAAAAAGCTAAAAGACAAAGAATTAAAGTTTATTGCTTCCTATCATTATGAGTTTTCAGATATTGATGACTTTTCTAATAAAGTAGTTAGGTTGAATAATGCAGAAATGCTTGAGCGTTGCTGCTTTGTTGATATTAATTGGAACAGATCAATCTCTTTGATGGATAAGTTTCTTGAGATGGGCATTAAAAGCGAACCATATAAATTTATAGGAAAGAGGGATAATAAAATTTATCCTGTAAAAGCTCAAGCAGCCTGTTTGTATCAGGATAGAACTGAAGTTCAATGTCTTAGCACAATGGTTTTAATTGCGCCTGATGGAAATATCTATAATTGTCATGCAAAGATGTATCGAGGTAGCGGCGCAATATGTTCAATAGAGGAATTCCCTGAAAAATTTAAGGTTGGTTATTTATATTGTGGACAATATGGTCATTGTCAGCCATGTCAGGTTAATAATATTGAGATAAAACCATTTAAAAAGGTAAAGTGAACAACGTATTAAAAATACTTAATCAAAATAAATTAAAACTTGCCATTATTCTTGACAAGACACTTACCTTTATCTTCGGAGGTTTACGTAATTCCTATACAAGTCCAATTTCTAATCCAAAGCGTATAGTCGTAGTTCAGTCCCATTTGATAGGTGATCTCATTATGGCAACTCCTATGCTCAGAGCTTTGAAGAAGGCTTATCCAGATGCCGTGATAACACTTGTCGCAAATGAGTTTGCAACGGAGTTGCTGCAAGGCCAACCCTATGTAGATATGATAATCACGATGAAATTTCCATGGTCTACATATGATTACAGCATGGGTAATATATATAAAGTATTCAAGGTCATAAAGAGGCTCAGAGCATGCAGATTTGACCTTGCGATAGATGCGCAAATTGATATGAGAAATGCCTTTTTATTATATATTATAGGCGCAAAAAGAAGGCTTGGTTATGATATTACAGGATGTAGTATTTTCTTAACAGATGTGCCGCAATTACCTAATGATAAAGATAATTTTTTAGAGATAAGATTATCACTATTAGATTATCTGAGTATTGATACTTCGGATAAAAAAACTCTGCTTTTAATTGAGAAGCAAAATAAAGATTGGGTTGATTCATATCTATTGGATAATAATCTTAACAAAAATAAAGTTGTAGGGATTCATCCTGGCGCAAGTGTCAAGGAGAAACTATGGCAGCCAGAAGAATTTAAAAAAGTAATAGATTTCTTAAATGATAAGGGTTATCATTCTGTTATTATAGAGGGTCCTGCAGATAATAAAATAGTTGACGCTATTATATCATTATGTAACAATATGCCATTAAGGTTGAAAACTAATCTGAAAAATGTTATAGCTTTTATAAGTACCTGTCGTTTACTTGTATGTATGGATAGTGGAGTTGCGCATATTGCAGGAGCTGTGGGTACCCCTATTATTGTCTTGTATGGGCCGCAACCTCCAGAAATATGCAGACCTTTAGTTGATAATATTGAAGTAATATGGGATGAGAGTTCTGATTGTCGTCCTTGTGAATATGGTAAATGTAAAAATATTAGCCATCGTTGCATGGATGCTATTAAGGCAGAAACAGTCATATCAAAAATAATAAAGCAAGTAGATATGTTAGATACCCGACAATAAATTATATGAATCCCGTTGACTTTGAAAATAGGAGATTTTCATTTTGGGGTTACAAAATTTTGAAAAAACTTGACTTAGAAATGAAACTTAGGGTATAATAAGGTGTTTTTTAAACTGTGGTTAGATCGTTTTCACAAAAAACTAAAGGATTTCCCAAGGAAAAAATGAATCAATTTAAAATAATGTTAATTCAACCATCAGAATATTCTACAGACAATATTTCAAAATATTACAAAAAATATGGTCATTTAAAGATTATTTACGATCTCAATAGTTTTAAGAGTACTATAAATTTACCACCTTTGGGGTTACTCTATCTGGCGGCGCCATTGTTAAAGGCAGGTCATGAGGTTAAGGTACTAGATGCCGTTACACTACAACTTACAAATGGTGAAATAGTACAAGAGGCTATTAAATTCAAACCTGATATGATTGGTGTAACGCTGTATTCTCCTTTTATTCGTGTAGTACATTCTCTTGCGAAGCAACTCAAGGCTGCGCTGGATGCGCATATAGTTGTTGGAGGTCCGCACGCTACGGCTATGCCTGAGCATGTGCTTGAGCAATTTCAAGATGTTGATTATGTGTATCACGGTTGGGGTGAATTTACTATAGCCGACTTTGTCGAGTATTTAAAGGGCAATAGAGCGTCAGAGACAATAGATGGACTATGCTACCGTAGAGATGGTAAAATAATAAAAAATCGGCAAGCAGAACTACCACAAGATGAGAATCTAATCCTCTGGCCTGCAAGAGAAGCCATAAAAGAATTATATGATAATCATATGTATTTTAACATAATGACCCCAATAAAAGAGATAGATGTGTTGATGACATCAAGGAATTGCCATTTTAGATGCAATTTTTGTTATCAACAGGGTAGTTTTTTTGCGCATTCGCCAAAGAGGGTTATGGATGAAATACATGGCTTGATTGATAGAGGTATACGTGCAATTGAGATCATGGACGATAGTTTTACAATCAAACGAGAACGATTTGATACGATTATTGATCAGATTATTGATGAGAAATTAGATATCCAGTTTAGAATTCGTAGCAGAGTAAATGCCGTTGATGATAAGATGTTGAAGAAATTGAAAAAAGCAGGCTGCAATGCGGTTAACTATGGTATGGAATCAGGCTCTGATGCTGTACTGAGAATGATGAATAAAAAAACAACGGCAAAACTGAATGGCAAGGCGTGTATTGCAACGAAAAAGGCTGGTATTCGTTGTCAAACGTCTTGGATTGCTGGTTATCCCGGTGAAACAGAAGAAATGTGGAACGAGACTTTAGATTTTGTACGCACTTATTTGCCAAATACATTTGGCTTTAACGATTGCCTTCCTTATCCAAACACAAAAGTATACAACGATGCAAAGGAATCAGGAAATTTAGTTGGCTCATGGGATGTTGATTGCGATGATGTATACTTAAAAACTCAAATGAGACCCAATATTACAGAATATCGTAACAAAATACTTAAAGACCAGCGAAAAATTTTGTTAAGCGTACCTTTTATATTACAGACAATTAAATATTTAATTGCTAACCCTAATATGAGATTATTAAAATACGGAATTAATGTAATGTTAAAGAAAATTAATAGACTAAGTCCATTAAAAGTACCTGAAGGAGGTAGAAGAATCTTTTGAAGAGTCAGTTAGATTATTGTTATATCTTACATTCAAGTTTTTATAAAAAAGGATTTTTTCAAGATGCGGTTAAAAATAAATAATAACGTACTCATATTAAGTCAAGTATTTCATCCTGACTCTACTGCTGTAGCTCAACATGTTACTGACTTGGCTGTTGATTTAGCGGCTGCTGGTTTTGATGTTACTGTCTTGACATCACGACGCTGCTATGATAATCCACAAAAATTATATGCATCAAATGAAATCTATAAGGACATTAAGATTACAAGACTGCCAATAACCAAGTTTGGAAAGAAGACAAAATGGTCAAGAATTTTTGATGCCGTAATTTTTTTTGTGAGCGTCTTTTGGTATTTATTAACCTGTAAGAAATTTGAGATTATTATTGGAGTGACCAGTCCGCCTCTTATTGCTTTTCCATGTGCAATATATAATTTATTTCGTGGAGGATTGTTTATATATTGGATAATGGACATGAATCCTGACTTAGCAATACAAGCAGGATTGATTAAGAGGGATTCATTTCTATCGTATATTTTAGAGGGAATCTCTCGCTTTTGTTTTAGGCAAAGCAGTCATATAATTGTATTAGACAGGTTCATGCAGCAGCGTATCATAAATAAAGGCATAGATCATCAGAAGATTACAATCAGCCCTCCATGGTCTTACTATGATGTTATACATTGTATAGATCATGAGAAAAATCCTTTTAGGGTTAAATATAATCTAACGGATAAATTTGTAATAATGTATTCTGGAAATCACAGTATTGTTCATTCACTTGACACTTTGCTTGAAACAGCATTGAAGCTTAAAAATGATTCGAGGTATATATTTTTATTTATAGGATGGGGCGTTGGCGTAAAAAAGGTTGTTGATTTTAAACAAAAACATTTATTAAAAAATATTATCTACTTAACGACTCAGCCAATAGATGAATTAAGCTATTCTCTTTCTGCTGCAGATTTACATGTTATTGTTATGGGAAATGATTTAGTTGGGATTGTTCATCCATGTAAAATTTACGGAGTTCTTACTGTTGGCAGACCATTTGTTTTTATAGGCCCTGAGACAAGCCATGTAGGAGATATAATTTCTATATATGAAATAGGTCATCAAATTAAGCATGGACAACCAGAACGACTCATTGATGTTATTTATACAATAGATGGGTTAAAAGATAGGGAGAAAGATATTATTGCCCAAAAGAGTGTTGAAATAGTGAAAAATTCTCATTCGCGACAACTATTAAGCAATGCTGTCATTTCAATAATTAGGCAAACAAAATAATTGTTAAGAGTTGATCTTTGGGTTGTTTTGAAATATAGTGAGGCTAAGATATTGGAACATAGAATAAATGCATTAAATTTAAATAAATTATAAAAAAAAATGTTATTATGATAATATACCTCATGAAATAGAAGGGCAAATAAAATAGGTGGAATAATAAACGATGTCTTTAAAAAGATTGTTGGTATGGAGAAAGATTTATGGGTGAAATTAAGATTCAAATAGAATTGGAAAATTTTGGAGATAGATTTATATATACTGGATGTATTGTTGACCCGCCTTTGAGTGAAGCATTAATTGGGCAGGTAATTATGGAGAAACTTGATTTGCTCCTTGATTGTCAGAGGCAGACATTATTATCGAAACCGGAATCTTTTATATATTCTTCTTTAAAGATGAAATAACAATAAAATGAAAGTACTAATTACAGGGGCAAGCGGATTTATAGCAGAGCATCTCATTAAAACATTACTTCGTAATGATAATGTTATTATACATGCTCTTATCCATAAACATGATAAGGTTTTTCCTTCAATCGTCAAAAAATTCACAGGCGATTTAAATGACCCTTCATCCCTTAAAAAAGTGGCAGAAGGAGTTGATATAGTGTTTCACCTTGCTGCAAAGACTGACAATCCAAGTGCTTCTGAAATTGATTATTATGCAACTAATGTAGAAGGGACACAAAATCTCCTTGAAGCGTGTATTAACGCTCGACATTTTATATATTTCAGTTCTGTAAAGGCAATGGTTGAAGAAACTCCAATTACAATAGATGAAGGATTTCCCCCTAATCCAACAACCTCTTATGGTAAAACTAAGTTGTTAGCAGAACAATTAGTATTAAAATATGGTGTCAAGTATGGTATAAAAACTACAACTTTGCGTCTGCCGATGGTATATGGGGCAGGGAATATTGGCAATACCTATAAAATGATTGAGGCAATTGACAAAAATAAATTCATCCTTATTGGAAATGGCGGGAATATTAGAAGCATAGTACATGTGCAAAATGTTGTTGATGCTGCCATTAACGTAATTGATAAGGATAAGGCAAATGGTAACGCATACATTGTAACAGATGGACAGGATTATTCTGTAAGAGAACAATATGAGACTATTGCAAAGGGATTAGGCAAAAAACCTCTAAAATATAATATCCCAATGAGTATAGCAAGGGGACTTGCATTTATGGGAGATATTGGAAGCAGAATTATTCGTAAACCATTGCCTTTTAATTCAGAGGTTATGGGTAAGGTTACTGGTTCTTTAACCTTTTCATCAAATAAAATAACACTAGATACTGGATTTGTGCCAAAATATAATCTTTATAACACAATTAATGAGACAATTAAATGGTACAAAGGACAATCAGGCAGCTAAATGCAAATATTTTTGTCAACTCAAGTTCTAATAATATTGATACTATCAATGTGTGCAGTCTTTATATACAAATACGGCGAAATGCTTAGACTGATAGATGTCCCTTTCTCAAGAAGCTCACATTCAAAAACAACGCCAAGGGCAGGACGAATTGGGATATGGATGTCGTTTATATATAACTATATCGTTCTCCCATAATTATAAGATGGCATTCTTAGGTGGAATAGCTGGATTATGCGGCCTTAGTGATGATATATTTAACATTTCTGCTAAGGCAAGGTTATTAATATATTTATCTATATCAGGCGGTTCTGTTTTTTTATGTGGAGGAAATAATAATTTCTTGATTGTTATACTATGGATGCTGTTTATAATAGGTGCCTTAAATGTCTATAATTTTATGGATGGTATAAATGGAATGCTTACTATGCCAATGTGGGTCAAGGAAAAACTCCTTCTCAAAGGCGTTATAGAAAATGAATTTAACAAACTTTTTGTCTTAAAAAAGAAGGGAAAAAATTTCCTTATTGATTAGATAGGACAAAGACCATTGACAAAGACTCAAATTGGATGAAAAACTACATTTCTGTAAAAATCCTATAAATATAATATTCTTTACAAAGAACTATTGACTTATATTTTCAAAAGTTATATTCTTTGTTATTATGAAAAAATTATGGTCGGGATCATTTAATACAGAGACTGCTCTAAGCGTTGAGGCATTTACGCAGTCTATATCTATAGACCAAAGGCTTTGGCGTTATGATATTGAAGGAAGTATTGCCCACACTAAGATGCTTGGCTCTCAAGAAATCATTTCTCCCAAAGATGCTGAATCAATAATCAGTGGTCTTAATGACATTGCAAGCGATATTGAGGCAGGGTCGTTTGTCTTTAAGGAAGAGCTTGAGGACATTCACATGAACATCGAATCTGCTCTTATTGAAAGGATTGGAGATGTCGGAGGCAAGGTTCACACTGCCCGCTCCAGAAATGATCAGGTTGCCCTTGATATTAGGTTATATCTAAGGCATGAAACATTTTTGACTATTGAGCTGATAGAAGGTTTAGAAGATGTCCTTATAGAGATTGCAACTGGTCACACAAGGACTATTATGCCTGGTTATACACATTTACAAAGGGCGCAGCCGGTTACATTGGCGCATTATATGCTTGCATACTTAGAGATGTTTAAAAGGGATATTGAAAGGCTTAGAGATGTATATAAAAGGATAAACACCATGCCCCTTGGGGCTTGCGCCCTTGCTGGAACAACTCTTAACACTGACAGAGCCTTTACTGCTAAACTGCTTGGTTTTGACAGGATTTCTGAAAACAGCATTGACGCAGTAAGCGATAGGGACTTTGTTATAGAGTTTATTTCTTCTGCATCTATATTAATGATGCACCTAAGCAGGATGTCAGAGGAGATGATATTATGGGCAACTGAAGAATTTTCATTTATAAAGCTTCCAGATGCTTTTACCACAGGTTCAAGCATTATGCCTCAAAAGAAAAACCCTGATGTCCTTGAATTAATTAGAGGCAAGACTGGTAAAATCTATGGCGCATTAATCAATATCTTGACAACCATGAAGGGGCTTCCCCTTGCATATAACAGAGATATGCAGGAAGATAAGACCCCTCTCTTTGAGACTGTAGATACTATTAAGGCATGCCTAAGTATTTTAACTGAATTATTGGGCGGGATTACGTTTAATGTGGAGAGATTATTAAGCACAGCTGGCTCTGGTTACAGTTTGGCTACAGATTTGGCTGAATATCTGGTGAAAAAGGGTATTCCATTTAGAAATGCTCACGAGATTACAGGCAGGATTGTCAGATATTGCATAGAAAATAATATCGAACTGCCACAGATGCCATTAGATAAATACAAGGAATTCTCTGATAAGATAGAGGGAGATATTTATGAAAGGCTAACGCTCATAGAATCTGTAACTGCTAGGAAATCTCTTGGCGGCACATCTCCGTCTGAGGCAGACAGGCAGATAAGAAACTTCCTAAGGGATTACAGAAAAATTTCATGAAGACTTATTTTCTAATCTCAAAAATCTTTATTAATAGTATAATGTTTGTAATGATTTGTATGCTGTTAATTTCATGCGGGAAAAAAGGCAAGTTGATACCGCCCTCTGAACTGGCAAATAATATAAATTATAGCCTCATCAGCGAAAAGTGAAAAACTATTCACCGCAGAGGCGCAGTGAACGTAGGGGCAGACCTATGTGTCTGCCCTTTTGGTAAACAGAGTGGGAGAACACATAGGTTCGCCCCTACTTTTCTGCCATGAATTTTTTTTTTGCTATTGAGAATAGTTATTAATGATAGGATAGATATATGCAAGACAAGATTGTTATAGGAATAGACCCTGGCAGTATATTATGCGGGTACGGAATAATTAGGAAGGAGCTTGGCTCAACTATATATATAACTGCTGGGCAGATAGCCATGCCCAAAAAGCTGCCCCTATCTGTCAGGCTTAAATATCTTTATGAAGGTCTCTCAGAGATTTTTCATACATATCAGCCAGATGAGGCAGTGATAGAGAAGATATTTTTTGCAAAAGGTATAAAATCTGCCCTTCATTTGGGACATGCCAGAGGTGTAGCAATGCTTACTGCCTCTATGCAGGATATCCCTGTGATTGAATACAGCGCGCTTGAGATAAAACAGTCAGTTACAGGTTATGGTCATGCTGACAAAAATCAGGTTCAGCATATGGTTAAGGCAATACTTGGAATAAATCTAACTCTTTCATTTGACTCTTCTGATGCCTTAGCAATGGCTCTCTGTCATAGTCATACAATGGATTATAAGATTCACACGCCTTTAGTTTGGTCTTGAATTAACCTTTGACTGGAAGACTGCGACCATTAATAATTCAATTTACTATTCCCTTATGGTTTTGTTATCATATTTAAAAAATTAATATAGAAATAGATTTTATGAGGGTATTTTTTCTTAAGGAGTTATATATAAATGGCAAACACCTTTTTAAACGGATCAAATATCCTGTTTACTCAGTCAGAGATAGAACAAAGGGTAAATGAGATAGCTGCTCAGATTAGTATTGATTATAGAGGCGCAAATCTACTTGTTGTAGGCATCTTAAAAGGCGCTTTTATGTTTTTTGCAGACCTGATTCGTAAAATCAATCTTGAACTCACTATTGATTTCATAGCTGCTCAGAGTTATATAAAAGACGCCTCAACAGGCAATGTCAGATTGCTTTATGACCCTCTTGTTGATCTAAGTGGAAAAGATGTGCTGCTTGTTGAAGACATTATTGATACTGGCTTAACAATGAGCAAGATTATAGATATAATAAAAAAGAAATCCCCGCATTCTCTAAAAATATGCGCGCTTTTGGATAAAAGTGAAAGACGAGTTGTAGATGTAGGTATTGATTATATTGGATTTAAGATACCAAACAGCTTTATTGTAGGTTACGGGCTTGATTATGAAGGAAGATATAGAAACCTGCCTGATATAAAGGTCTTGGTAAGTGAAGATAATGATTAAATAAAGAAAAAGAATTCACCACAGAGGCGCAGAGAACGCAGAGGAAAGAGAAATGAGAAATGATGAAATAATTAATTTAAATATTTTAAGATTTTTAATCTTTTCTCTGCGTATCTCTGCGTACTCTGCGCCTCTGCGGTGAATTCTTTTAATCTTTTAAGGAAGATAATGTTTGAATTGATGGTAGAGACAGGTTTTGCAGCGGCTCATCAGTTAAGGGGCTATAAAGGCAAGTGCGAGGCATTACACGGGCATAACTGGAAGGTTCAGGTATTTATACAGGTTGAAAAACTCAATGATATTGACCTTGGTATGGATTTTCATCAGATAAAAGACTATACTAAGGAGATACTTAGCATTGTTGATCACGGTTTTTTGAATGAAATATTCCCTTTTACTCAGATTAATCCATCATCAGAAAATATTGCAAAGTGGATATACGATTCATTGATAAAGAAAATTGATGAAGAAAATGTATCTGTTGCTGCAATAACAGTCTGGGAATCCGATACAGCATCTGCTACCTACTATGAAGATTGATAAAAAAGCAATAGAGAATATACTCCAATTGGCTCTCAAAAGAGGCGCTGAACAGGCAGAGGTCTTTGCCATGACCTCACGCTCAATCTCTGCTGAGGCAAAGGACGGACAGACAGACGCCCTAGAGCGCTCTGAAGATGCTGGATTTTCCCTTAGAATAATCATGGGCAAAAAACCTGGATTTTCATATTCTACAGATACTGATATCTGGGAAGACGTTGTAGATAAGGCAATAACCTCTGCAAAATGGGGTGTAGAGGATCAATTCCATGCTCTACCACAAAATAACTCATATCCGCAAGTAGAGATAGAAGATCAGGCAATTATTGATTCCACAGAAGATACAGCTATTAATATGGCTTTAGAGCTTGAGGCATATGCCTTAGAAGCTGATATCAGGATAAAAAAGGTGCGAAAGGCATCTGCAAGCCTTTCAAATTATGAAAAATTTATAGCTAATTCAAAGGGATTTTACGGGACATACCGCTCCACATCGTCTTCAATCTCTGTTACTGCAATGGCGCAGCATAATGATGAATCTCAAGTTGGATGGGATTTTGAGACCAGCAAAAGACTCTCAGACTGCTCTGTACAAAGGGTAGGAAAGATTGCCTCAGAGCGTGCTATTGCCCTTTTGGGCGCTAAAAAAATACAAAGCACAAAAGCGCCTATAATACTTGAAAACTCAGTTGCGAATGAGTTTCTTGGAATTCTTTCATCTTCTCTTTCTTCTGAAAATGTTCAAAAGGGAAAATCTCAGCTTGCAGGCAGGATTGGCGCAGAAATAATATCAAAGAAGATTGCAATTATAGATGATCCTCTACTGCCATTTCATCCAGCCTCAAGGCCGTTTGACAGCGAGGGTGTAGGCTCGCAAAGAAATATTTTAATAAATGATGGGATACTTTTGGGATTTTTGTATAACACATATACAGCAAAAAAAGAAGGACGCAACTCTACTGGAAATGCGGTTAGAAGCGGGATATACGGGACAATAGGTGTTGGCTGCTCAAATTTATATCTAAAACCTTGTTCTAATGACGATGTTTATCCTCTTCAAACCCTTTTTTCAATGATGCCAAATGGGCTTTATATCACAGAGGCAATGGGGCTTCATACTGCAAATCCTGTTACAGGAGAGTTTTCCATTGGGGTAAATGGGCTTTGGATTGACGGCGGCGAGGTGAAATTTCCTGTAAGAGAGGCAGTTATTACAGGCAGTATCCTTGAAATATTCAATAAAGTCATGGCTTTTGGCGATGATATGAGATTTTATGGCGGAATTGGATGTCCAAGCCTATTAATCAATGAAATGGATATTAGTTCTTAATATAAAAAAAGAATTCACCAATAAATTCTGTTCCATCTATTATTCATTGGTGAATTCCTTTTAGTTTTTCACTTTATAGGAAATAAGTGTGACGGTAAATAAAACAGAAATCAATATTTTAATTGTAGAAGACAGCGCAATTCAGGCTGAACTCCTTAGACGGATACTCTCTGCTCATAAATACAATACTATTATGGCTGTAAACGGAAGGGTAGGGCTTGAAAAGTTGATGACCTCTGATATATCGCTTGTAGTAAGCGATATAGCAATGCCAGAGATGGATGGTTTTGAATTATGCAGAAAGATTAAAGATGACAAAACACTTAAAACCGTCCCTGTAATCCTTCTCACCCAACTCTCAGACCCAAAGGAAATCATCAAGGGGCTTGACGTAGGCGCTGATAATTATATTACTAAACCATATGACGTAAAACATCTTCTCTCATCTATAGAATATCTCCTGATTAATCCAATAAACCCTGAAACAGAGGCTTCTTCCAACCCCTTAGAGATATTTTTTGACGGCAAGAAACATTTTATCACATCTGAAAGACAGCAGATATTAAATCTCCTTCTCTCAACATATGAAAATGCCGTGCAGCAAAATAAGGCATTACAAGATGCGCAGCTTGGTTTGAAGGTATTAAATGAGCAGCTTGAGAGAAAGGTTGATGAGCTTGAGGTATCTAACAAGGAATTAAACGATTTTGCGCATATTGTATCTCATGACCTAAAGGCGCCGCTTAGGGCAATAGGATCGCTTGCAGATATTTTATTGACTGATTACGGAGATACCATCCCTGAAAAGGGCAAGGAATTAATTAATCTACAGAGCCGAAGATGCGCCCGTATGTATAATCTAATTGAAGGGCTTCTAAAGTATGCAAAATTGGGGCACGTAAATCTTGATATGGCTGTAGAAGATGCAAATGTAATTATTAGAGAGGCGATAGAATTTGTTGATTTGCCAAGCGGTTTTAAGATAAATATAGCCCCAAATCTTCCAAACATCAAATGCGCAAAGATCATGATTGGACAGGTTTTTTTAAATCTAATCACTAATGCGATAAACTATGTTGACAGACCTGATGGGGTGGTAGATATTAATTGTGAAATGGATGGAATATATTGGAGATTTAGTGTAGCTGATAATGGGCCAGGCATTGAGGATAAATATTTTGAAAAGATATTTAAGATATTTCAGACCTTAAAACCAAGGGACAAACATGAAAGCACAGGCGTTGGTTTATCTATTGTAAAGAAGATAGTAAACCTGCATGGCGGAAATGCTTGGGTTGAGTCAAAGATTGGTCAAGGGACTACGTTTTATTTTACACTGCTTAAGTAACTCTAAATTATTAATATCCAATCCTCTAGTCAAAAGGATAGATTAATTGTTTAAGGTGTCAAATGTATCTAACTATTTGGTGTCAAATGTAGTATACGATCTACACGGATTGACATTTTTTATAATTTCTGTTATCTTACATCTAAGATAAGGAGTTACGGAGATTAAATAATGGCAAAGAAAAGCGTGTCATTTAATAAAAAAAGTATAGAAACCCTTTTTGATGACAAACCAGTGGTTTGTAAAATTCAGACGGAGAACGGCAAAAATAACTATACTGGAGATGTTCACAGAGTGCGTATTGGAGTTGTTCACAGAGCGCGCGTTCAGGATTTATCGGGTAGCAAAGACCATGTTCCAAGGGCAAAACGTCAATATGAAGAACATACATTACCATCTAAATTTATAAATAGAGGGACAGGTACAGAAGGATATTTAGACACTTTAATCCCTAAATCCATCGTTAAATCACCAAGATATGGTTCAATTGAAGAACTAAAAAATTTATATGCTATAGATAATGAAAATATTGACTCTCTTAAAAACTTTATGGACAAAAATAATAACTTGAATAATATTCTTAAAGATGTATTTGAAAAAATCCATAATGTTTTTGGTAAAGTTATTAAGGAATTATATCTTGAGCATTTCATTGACCCTGAAGAAGATTTTCAGCGTATTTATATTAAAGTAATTACAGACTTATCTATTGATGACAAACTTAAATTAAGAGATGAATTTTATGATAGATATTGGTTGGATCAAGATGATGATGTTAGAAGGCTTGTTTCAGTTATGGTATAATTAATGTCATTTAAATGGTCTCAATATATTAATTTGGTAATCTAAGGTTCAAGTTACAAACTTGAACCCGCTTTCTCTTTTTTAGAGTATCACCCAGTAGCCACGCTATAGAGAATTTTCAATTTTAAGATATAATTTTATAGGTAAGACTTTTATGGGCTTACGCTGATTTATTTCAAGTCCATCTAACAGCCAATTAAGCTCTCTCTGACCTATTTCTAAAACCTTAGATGTATTCTTTGGCCACTTAAGCCGATCCTTTTCAAGACGTTTCTGCCATAAGCAAAATCCGTTATAATCCCAATATAATATTTTAACTATATTGCGTCTCTTATTACTAAATGCAAATAGATAGCCTGAAAATGGGTCTAAATCTAATGATTCCTTTACTAAAATTGATAATCCGTTAATAGACTTGCGCATGTCTATTATGCCAGTATCAAGATAGACCGTAAGCGTCTAATTAACCCCACCCTATATAATCCCAATTATAGCCTCTCTGTCAAGATATTGAGGCAGCAGTTTTTTATAATCATATTCCGTTTGCGCATATGGTATCTGTTCAAAGATATATCGCA
>Ga0315281_10005571_pt1 | contig 18005 bp, 18 predicted proteins | sample YL17G07_0_MG_FD_204540 | JGI IMG/M metagenome (GOLD analysis project Ga0315281, IMG submission 204540) | Sediment microbial communities from Yellowstone Lake, YNP, Wyoming, USA - YL17G07_0 | ecosystem: Environmental > Aquatic > Freshwater > Lake > Sediment | place: USA: Wyoming | collected...
GACCTGGATGTGCTGCCACCGGATACGATGGGCCAAACCTTCGATGCGTTGGTCCATGCCGGAGTCATTCCCGAGCCTTTGGCCCAACAACTCAAGCAGGCAGTGGGCTTTCGGAATATTGCCGTGCATCACTATGAGGAAATCGACTGGGCGATTGTCCACGGTATGGCCCTGAATCATTTGAGCGATTTCAGGGAATTCGCCAAGGTCATTGCTGCCAGATTACTCCAATGAGCACGTACCAAGACCTGAGGGCAGTTAACGGGTCCCAGTGGTCCGAGGCACGCTGTAAGGAGTGCGCGGGATTCTCTTGCGCAAAGGAAGGCGACTTCGCTTGGTGCTGGGTGTCCACCTCATTCAGCAAGCCGCAGCCGTGGAGATCGATGTGAACGATGTGGTGCCGGTGTAATGGGTACGAAGTTTGGTGACGCAATCCTCGCGGTGCTAGAGACGCAACAGACGTATCCGTCGCGTGTCGCTCATGTCGCAGCAACGTCGAACCTCGAACCATTTCCATGCACCTTCAACACGAGTCGAAGCCAATGGCCATGCCTGACCCCACGGGCCGCCGTTTGTGCCTCTCACCCACTCCGGAAATGAGACTCCGCCCCTAAGTTCTTAAGGAGTCCCCCTTCTGGTGACATTGGGGAAAGAGAATGGTAGCATTTGCGCAGGTTTTCAATGATTCGTAGTAGCAGACCTTGACCGAGAAGAGCAGTCGTATATCTGAAAGGCACACCGATGAGCACACTTCAAGAAGCTGAAAAATTACTTAGCACCATGACCCGTGGGGAGAAGGCGCAATTGCTTCAATGGGTGGCGCGTGAAATTGGAGAAGGCTACCCGGGCATAGACAATCTCGAAGGCGTGTGCGGAGGCGATCCGTGTCTTGCGAGGACAAGAATCCCTGTCTGGGTATTAGAGCAAGCCAGGCGACTGGGCATGAGCGAGGGGGACATCTTAAAAAGTTACCCCACATTGCGCGCCGAAGATCTTGCTAACGCATGGGCCTACGTTCGTGCGCACAAAGAAGAGATTGAGCGACAGATACGAGAGAATGAGGCTGCATAGGGTCGATGGCACGACTGTTTGCAGACGAAAACTTTCCATTGCCAGCCGTTGAGGCCTTACGCAGACTAGGCCACAACGTGCTCACCATCCATGAAGCAGGAAAAGCCCAGCAATCGACTCCCGATGACATCGTACTCAAGATGGCTTCAGCGGATGGGCGTGCCATCTTGACCCTTAATCGCAAGCATTTCGTGCAACTGCATGCCAAGCAGCCGTTGCATGCAGGCATCGTCGTCTGCACATTTGATCCTGATTTCGAAGGGCAAGCGCAACGAATTCATGACGCGCTAAAATCGCCTCCTCAACTCACCGGTCAATTAGTTCGTGTGAATCGCCCAACCACTTAGAGGAACTCGGGGGCGTCAAGAATTCGGCATCCGGTTATATCCTCGCTGGGTCACATGGTATGGGTAGTTCTGGAGAAAGAGGCGGCGGAGATGTTCCATCGTAAACCATCAGACACACCAACTCCCCAAAAGTGACTCCGACACTCATTATCCCATCTGATGCGGGGCGGGCGGGCCATACGGTGCTCCTAAGACCACGAGGCCCAATAAGTCAATACGCATGCCGGACCCCATAACTGTGAACGCCTCCTGCCGGTTCGTTACGGAGCCTCAAAAGCCGGATAAGCCTTGCAGAGCTCTCGTGCTGGCTCCACGTGGTTCCCGCTGCTCTCGCGGTCTGTCCAACCAAACAGACCACATGAACCAGACAGACCAAATTGACCGATCACCCGTCTCGCTAGTCTCGCGCGTCCCGCACATCTCGCAGTCGCTGACGCAACAGACGTATCCGTCGCGTGTCGCTCATATCGCAGCAACGTCGGACCTGGACGTATTGAACCTCAGCCTCAACCTCGAACCGTGAACGTCGAACTTCGAACCATTTCCATGCACCTTCAACGCGAGTCGAAAGTCACCAGGCATGCCTGACATCAAACGCTGATTGACGTGAGGCAGATGCACGCCTAAATTGTGAAGGTCGGCGTTAGCACTGCGTTTTGGCCTGGGATATAATAAACATATGAGGTTTGAATGGGATCCCCTGAAAGCTGAGTCCAATCTCAAGAAGCACGGCGTATCTTTTGACGAGGCGGCATCAGTGTTGCTTGATCCGCTTGCCGTAAGCGGCATTGATCCTGACCATTCGATTCATGAGTTCAGGTTTGTGACATTTGGTTTCTCATCGAGAGGCCGGCTGCTCAGTGTCGTTCATACCGTGCATGGAAATTCTATTCGTGTCATCAGCGTGCGCCTTGCAACAAAAATGGAAAGGAGACTATATGAAGAAGAGTGAAGGTTCCACTGCAGATGAAATGCGTGCTGAATATAAACGCTCAGACTTCAAGAAGCTTGAACGCGGTAAGTTCTATGAGAAGGTAGTCGTGAGTTCGAATGTTGTCGTGCTGGAACCAAGGGTGGCCAAGGCATTTCCAAATTCCGCCAGTGTCAACCAAGTGCTGTCCAGTTTGCTGGAACTTGCCCAACGATCGTCACGCCCAACACCACGTGTAACTCGGACGCGCGCGAAAGCCGCACGCGCCGATTAACCCTGATGTGAGACCTCGAACGTCGAACTTGAGTAAGGTGTTGATTCTACAGCCGAACCTCGATCGTTCCGCGATTTCTGAGCCTCGAACCGTGAACGTCGAACTTCGAACCATTTCCATGCACCTTCATCACGAGTCGAAAGTCATGCCGAGCTCTATGTGCGCGTTCGGTAGGTCGTTAGGCGAAACGCGAAGGAGTTCATGGCAAAAGTGAATAAGCTACAATTTACTCTCTTATCCTTGGGGGTGTGTTCTATCGGTCTTGTGTCCATATTATCCTACAACGCGGTAGATAATTCACTTTCACAAATAGACAAACAGTATATCGCGAAGTACTTAGTTGAAGTCCGCTCTTTGCCGGAAAAGCCTACATATGAAGATGAAGTGAATTTCATTATGTCGGTTCAGCATTCCGTCCTCAGCGTTGCGCCAAGAAATGAAGGCATACCATTTGGCCAAAAAAGGGAGCCGAAAGAATTGTATGAGGCAAAGACGGGCTTATGTTTCGATCGAAGTAGAGTGATTGAAAAAATACTTCGGTATTCCGGCTTTGATGCGAGGCATGTCTTCATGTTGTCTAAAGAGAAAACTGGTTCCGCTCTGAGAGCAATCATGACTGTTGGTGTACCAACTCACGCTGTAACAGAAGTTTTAACAAAGAATGGTTGGTTAGTTGTAGATTCAAACGCTTATTGGGTATCTACGGATGCAGAAGGGCGCCCCGCCTCTATGGAAAAGATACAGTACGACGTAGAGCATTCTGTTCCTATTCGGTGGGGTGAGGAGCCACCTTTGATCGTCTATGAAAAGTATGCGAAGCCTTTTACTTTTGTGTATGGATTGTACTCAAGGCATGGATATTTTTACCCGCCATATAACGTTGTCCCCGATGTTAACTATGGTGAACTTCTTCAAAATCTCCTGTAAGTCACATAACAAGACGCCGCACCTAGCCCGCATTATTCATGAACATTTTTGCTGCAATCGCCGATCCAATGCTACGGCAAGTCTTCGTCCGGCGGGCTCGCCCTTCGGACCCTCATCGTACTGCACGAGTACGCATCGGGTCCTCACGGCTCCGCGCGCCGGTCTCGCGACGCGGCTCAGCGATTTCGCGACGAACCGTCATGAATAATGCGGCCTAGAGTGCCAAGGCTGGGCCACTCATGTCTTGCTCTGCACCTTTTGGCAGGCGGTGATGTTAGTCGTTTGATGTCATGGTCTTCTGCGAGGCTCTCCAGCGGTTTTCGCCTTGGCGCTTGCCAGCCGTCAAAGAACTGTGGCGTGTGTTTCGGCCAGGCTGGATTCTTACTATCCTGATGTGTCCAACGTCGCGTGTTTCAGAAATCGAAGCTGGCTGCTGCGAGGGAAACTATGACCACGCCGACCACTATTGTCATGCTTCATGCGACGCCGCATTCTCTATAAAGGCATGTCGTATTACCCGTTGCGACACAATCGGCGTAATGACGAGCGTGCTGCCATAAGACCCGTATCCTTATCTGCAAACGGGCATGCAAGTGGAAGTAGTTCAAGGTCCGCTGCAAGGAGTTCGCGGGATTCTCTTACGCAAAGAAAAGCGCCACCGCTTGGCGCTGGGAGTCCGTCTCTTTCAGCAAGCCGCAGCGGTGGAGATTGATGTTGCAGATGTGGTCTCAGTTTAAACCTAGAACCGTGCGTATGAGCGCGGTTGAAGAATTATAACTGTGACGGAGAGACACATAGATACTTCTGTCTCCAGGCCAACGCTCTGGATGCGAGTCTGCTCGAAGCTATCCGCTCTGTTCCTGAACCACGTTGTTCTCACCTGAATTAATATAGCTTCAGCTATCAAGACTTTCGTGCTGGCGATATTTGCCATCCGTCCAGTGCATCTTTTTGACTAATTGATCCCGGCAGAATAGACGATGTGCGGAATAGCAGGAATAATTCAGTTCAATAGTCGTAGAGATCATCGAGGGGTTCAGCCCACGATCGACGCGATGACAGACACGCTCGAGCATCGTGGTCCGAACTCGCGCGGCACGTGGGTAGATCTTAAGTCAGGTGTCGGGTTCGGTCATCGGCGGCTCGCAATTCGTGATCTATCTCAAACTGGCCACCAGCCAATGGTGTCGTCGTGCGGGAGATACGTGATCGTCTACAACGGTGAAGTGTATTCGCACAAAGAAATCAGTCTGGATCTCGAAAAGTGCGGGCGTCGCCTCAGGGGCTCATCCGACACGGAAGTTATATTGGAAGCCTGCGCTGAATGGGGGGTGGAGCCCACCGTCAAACGGCTGATCGGCATGTTTGCATTTGCCCTGTTCGACCGTGAGACAGGGGATACCTCTTTGGTAAGAGATCGACTCGGTATCAAGCCGGTCTATTGGGGTCTGCACGATGGCCAGTTCATTTTCGGCTCGGAACTGAAGGCTTTGCGCGCAGCAGATGGCTGGTCACCCAGGGTGGATAGAAATGCCCTTGCGGCATTCATGCGGCACAACTATATTCCGGCGCCGCATTCCATTTATCAAGGTGTGCAGAAATTAGAACCGGGTTGCGTCCTGAAAATCGGTCTCGATGGTGTGCCTCATATCTCACGCTTTTGGGATCTTCGCAGCACTGTCGAGCGAGGGATCACATCACCTTCTCAAGCCTCAGATCAGGACATGCTCCACGAGCTTGACAGTCTGTTGAGTGACGCAGTTCAACGGCGCATGGTAGCGGATGTGCCGCTGGGTGCACTGCTCTCCGGAGGTATAGATTCTTCCCTCGTCACAGCCCTGATGGCAGAGCGAAGCGATCGCCCCATCAATACCTTCTCGATTGGGTTCCAGGAGCAAGAGTTCAATGAAGCGCCGTATGCGCGAGAAATCGCAAAGCATCTCGGCACCCACCACACCGAGCTGTACGTTGAGCCAGGCCATGCACTGGATTTGGTCGAGAGGCTACCGTACTGGTACGACGAGCCGTTTGCCGATTCCTCCCAGATCCCAACCATGATGGTGTGCGAATTGACCAAGAAGCACGTTACTGTCGTCCTTTCCGGCGATGGCGGCGACGAACTGTTTGCGGGCTACAATCGCTACACGCTTGGCCTGGACATGTGGAACAAAGCGAGCATCGCACCCTACGCGGTGCGCAGCCTGCTCGCGCGGCTGATGTTGGCACAGCCGACGTCATGGCTGGATGCGCTTGGGCGGCTACTGCCTTCGCGCTGGCGCCGTCCCCAACTCGGAAACAAATTGCACAAGTTCGCCCATGCAATCCTGCTCGACGATCCCGATTTCATGTACCGGCGCATGCTCAGCCACTGGCATGAGCCTGACGAAATCGTCATCGGTGCCCACGAGCCCAAAGGTATTCTATGGGACGAGTCGGTGGCGCGCACGATTCCCGATTTCCTCGACCGCATGCAGTTTCTGGATACGGCGACCTACCTGCCGGACGACATCCTCACAAAAGTGGACCGCGCCAGCATGAGCGTTGCACTGGAAGCGCGCGTGCCTCTGCTCGATCATCGTATCGTCGAACTCGCGTGGAGGATGCCGCGCCGCATGAAGCTGCGCGACGGCCAAAGTAAGTGGGCGCTCCGTCAGGTCTTATATAAGCGCGTGCCTCGTCAATTAATTGAGCGCCCCAAGATGGGCTTTGGTGTGCCCTTCGACCAATGGCTGCGTGGCCCATTGCGCAAGTGGGCAGAGGATTTACTCGATGAACAACGCTTGGAACGGCAGGGCCTGTTTGTGGCCAAGCCGATACGCGAGCGCTGGCAGGCCCATCTTGAAGGGGCAAATTGGGGGTATCCACTGTGGGACGTACTGATGGCACAAGCATGGATCGAGGCAAATCCTGAGGTGACCTTATGAGTGCCGAGATGCAGCAAACTGAGCGCGAACAGATCACCATAATCCAGCCCTCGGTTCGGTGGACGTTAGGATTGGTGGAAGCGTTCCGCCGGCATGAGTTGCTCTCGCTGTTTGTGACGCGACAAATTTCAGCGCGGTACCGGCAAATGTTTCTCGGCGTACTGTGGGCGCTGGTTGAGCCACTGGGACAGTTGCTGTTGCTGACTGTGGTGTTTGGTTATTTGCTTAAAGTGAATACCGGCGGGTATCCGTACCCGGTCTTTGCCTTTGCCGGCATGGCGGCCTGGCTTCTATTCAGCCGGGCAACCTTGGCAGTGGCCGGAAGCCTTCAGGAAAACATGGGGCTGATCTCCAAGGTGTATTTCCCTCGCCTGATTCTTCCCTTGGCAGCGGTGTCGCGTGAACTGTTCGATGCCATGCTCATGATTGTTCTGCTGCTTGTGCTGGCAATGGCCTACGGCTTTCCACCAACCCCACGCCTGCTTGTGTTGCCAGTGATTCTCATGTGCTCGGCGATGCTCGCGCTTGCCGTAGGGCTCTGGATGGCCACATTGATCGTGAAGTTTCGAGATGTGCGGCCGATTCTGAGCTTAGCCTTGCAGGCGGGGATGTATGTCACGCCCGTTGTGTACAGCGCGGATCTGGTGCCTGAACGCTTTCGATTCGCCTACGAGTTGAACCCCATGTTCTGGGCCGTCGAGTTTTCACGATGGGCGCTTTTCGGTAAGGATATAGTCATGAGCCCCGCTCTGGGTTGGTCTGCCGCTGTGTCACTGCTGCTGTTACTGGGCGGTCTGATTACGTTCTCCCTGTTCGAGAGGATGTCCGTCGATGTCCAGTGAACGGTTTGCTTTAAAAATCGAGGGTCTGGGCAAACGTTATATCGTCCCGCATCGCGAAGAGGAGGGCCGGCGCGCCAGGATGATGGCGCATCTCAAAGGTTTTGTCCCGTTCTTGCGCCACGACGAAAAGGATTATTTCTGGGCCTTGCGCGATCTCTCCTTCGAGGTGAAACAGGGTGAGATTCTGGGTATTCTTGGCAAGAATGGCTCCGGTAAGAGCACACTCTTGAAAATTCTCTCCCAGGTGACCTTGCCGACTGAGGGGCGTGCCGTGCTGCGGGGACGAGTGGGCTCCCTATTGGAAGTCGGAACCGGCTTTCACCCAGACCTTACCGGGCGCGAGAACGTTTTTATGTCGGGCGTGTTGCTCGGCTTGATGCGTAAGCACATCGCCGGCAAATTCGACGAGATCGTCGACTTCTCCGGCATCGAGGAATTCATCGATGTGCCCGTCAAACATTACTCCAGCGGGATGTACGTGCGTCTGGCCTATGCCGTGGCCTCGTTGCTGCAGTCGGACGTTTTGATTCTCGACGAGGTCATGGCGGTGGGTGATGCCGCATTTCGTGAGAAGAGCCAGAAAAATATCGAGAAAATCGCCAACGATGGCCGCACGGTGCTGTTCGTGAGCCACAACATCCAGTCAATACGCAATCTCTGCCAGACGGGAATCCTCCTCTCTAAAGGGCGGATGGTGGCGCAGGGCAGTGCAGAGGACGTGGCGACTCACTACATGCGCTTTCTGCACGGTTTGGGTGAGTCGTCGCAAGCCGATGTCGCAGACCGTCCCCCCATGGTGTCGCTCAAGGATGCGCGAGGGTGGGACGACGAACGGCCGCAGCGTATCCTGGAATGGGTTGAAACGTCCGATGCCTCGGGTACGACGCGTCGTTTCAACACCGGTGACACTATGCTAATCCGCATTGGCTATAGTTTGGCAGAGCCGGTTGATCCTAGCTACTTCACCATTTTTTTTATCGACGAGTATGGCAATCGCGTTCAGGTCGCTTACAGCTTGCACGATACGGGTGATATCCCTGCCGGTCTGGGAGGGGTGGTGGAATGCCGCATCGACGACCTGCGCCTCGTGGATGGGGTGTATAGCCTGACACTGGATTTCGGGCGCATCATCGACGGCCACCTAAAAACGCTCGATTGTGTACCAGATGCTACGCAGGTGCGGGTTTCACTCGGCAATTATCTTGGTCCGCTCGGGTTGCGGCCCAATCAGGGCAGCCTGGCGCAGCGCACCAAGTGGTGCCTGGTTGAGGGCGGGAAGCGTGGGCTATTGGCAGCTGCTGGCTTGGAGTAGATTTGGGCAAGCAAAAGATGGCAATGGAACTGCTGCCACGATCCAAGATTTTGCACGATGACTGGGATGCCACAGTACACGGCTCCCCGGACGGCTGGACCTTTTCCCTCTTCGGCTGGCAGGAGCTGATTTTGGCTGTGCCGCAATGGGGGCTTGAGGAGTTTAGTTTTGGCCTGTGTGAGAATGAAAAGCTGGTCGCAGTGGTCCCCCTGCAATTTAATCCGCACAACGGCAGCATGTCGTCATCGGGTTGGGGCGGGAGCGGCCCGGTGCTGGACGGTGCGCTGGCAGGAAAATCTCGCCAACGGGTCATGCAGGCCGCAATGGAGCAATGCCTGGCATTGGCTCGCGAGCGCGGTGCAAAGCAATTCGATGTGTCGATATCCCCAATCACCAGCACGGCGATTGGATGTGGATGGGGGGTCAACCCATTCGTCTTTCATGGACTTGAGGATCACTCCGGCCTGTCCCAGGTGATCGACCTAGGCTTGTCGCAGGATGAGCTCTGGGCAGACCTCTCCGCCGATGCCCGTCGACAAATACGCATTGCCCGCGAACGTGGCTATACCGTAGAACGGGCGAACTGGCATGAGTGTGTCGATCACTATTACGCACTCCACGAAGAAACGTACCGGCGCACCGGTGTGCAGCCGCACCCTAGGGCGTATTTTTCCGGTATCGCCAGCCATACTGCCGTGACGAACAACTCGGTTCTGTGGGTCGCGCGCTCGCCGACGGGCGAGGCTGTTGCCTACCATAATGCGGCTTGGTTCGCATCTGGCGCGTATTACCACACCGGGTGTTCCACTCAAGAGGCGGGTGAGTCGGGCGTCAGCTATGTCCTATTTTGGGAGGCGTTGCTGGGGGCAAAAGCAGCGGGTCTGCGATGGTACGACTGTGGCGCCATTTTCCCGAATGCTGCGGACAAGAAGCAGCGAGGATTAAGCACATTCAAATTAAAATTTGGCGGACAGCCTCATCGTGCTTTCGTAGGCGTAAAGCATTTGGAGAAAACGATACAGGTGGCGGAGGCGGCAAGGCTTCCCGATCTCACAAGGGCGAGACTTTTTCGGCTGAGAGCGTTCAATTTACTGGGGCGACTTTACCGCCGGCTGCGAGGCTTTGTTGGCATGGTACTCCGGTTAGGGCGGTTCAAGATTCGGTTCATTAGACCATTTTGGTCGTGGAGAGAAATTGGGACTGCCCTCCTGTGGACAGGGCGCAAGGGATCTCGCATAGAGAGACTCGATTCTTCCTTTCGTCGGATAATAGCGTGCACTGAAAAGGCGGATGTTCTGTTCGTGTCGAGTGGCCGTTCAGCCCTTGAGGCCGTATTTATCGGGCTCAAAACGGTGAGTCCCGAGCGAAGTAAGGTGGTGCTTCCCAGCTATGGCTGTTTGGGAATCCTTCAGCCATTGCTCAATACCGGGCTTCAGCCGTTTTTCGTGGACATTGATGATGATTTGCTTCCATCGGCGGAAGACATTCTGGCTAGCCTTGATACGAATACGTTGGCTGTTCTGCTGGTACATCTTTCAGGGAAGGGAAAAGCCTACGAGGATGTTCGTGCGCGGGCGAAACAACTGGGTGTGTTTGTAGTAGATGACTTTTGCCATAACCTGGGAGGGGCTCCTTCTGTCAGCGAAGCCGACATTGCTGTTTTCTCTTTCTCCGTAGGGAAGAATGTGAGCGCGTCGGCGGGTGGTGCGATTGTAGACAATACCGGTTTGGCGGCTGTCAAGTCTGTGGTAGACAGTCTTGCGGCGGAACCTAGCAGCAAGGCACGCGCGCGCTTCCGTCATCTTCTTTCCCTGTATGGGCCGGCTTGGGGGAGGGTGGTGCTAGGGGCAAGGCTTTCCACAGATTTGGATGCGCTGACGTCACGATACAAGTTGTTCAGGATGAGTGAGCTTGATGCTAGTCTCCTGCTTCTGCAGATACAAAAGCTTGAAGAAATCATCAGAAATAGGCGGGACAATGCGGCTGATATTCGTGCCGTGATCAGCGAGTTCAGCCAGGTATATGGCCTTCAGAGTAGCGAAGATCATATCTATACCAAAATGAGCGTTGTATTGGGCACGCGGCGCATGTTCGAAGCATTCATGTCGTTCATGAATGGGCAAGGGGTCGAGATTGAAGGCATGTATAGCCCCCTGCATTTGCGCGACGAAGTCGCGGGTATTCCCCATCGAAAGCTTGAAAGAACTATGGCCATGTTTCCTCGAGTGGTTAATGTGCCTGTTCGGCCAGATCTGGTGAGGAGACAAGTCCGCAGAATAGCCAATGCGATGCGGGAATTTGCAGAGAGGGTCGGACGTGGACAATATTGAGGCGCAAATCGAGCAGGAGACCTGCCGGAAATATTCGGGGGAGACCGGGGTGTACAAGCCCGAGACGATATCTCACTTGCCAAATGATCAATCTCAGGACTTCAGTCAGAATCTGCTTCGTTTCAAGTTCGAGCTCGTCAGGAAAATTTCTGGTGGGGCTGTCATGCTGGATGTGGGATGCGGCAATGGTTTGCATGCCATGGAAATGGCTAAAACGGCCAAAGAGGTTTGCGGGATCGATTTCTCGGAGGCGTTTATTTCCTATGCGAGGAATGTCGCAGCGGAGCGCGGTATGGTGAATGTCCATTTTTCTTGCGAGAATGCGAGGAATCTCCCATTTTCTGCAGACCATTTCGATGTGGCCTATTGCTTTGCCGCGTTGTATTACATGCCTGCTCCATTAGATGTGGCCGCCGAAATAGCACGTGTTTTGAAGCCTGGAGGAATATGTGTCCTCGAACTCGGCAACGTGCACTCGCTCAATTCAATCGTTTGTGAATACTATCCGGAGTGGGCGAGAGGCTGTTATATCCCCGTCAGTAAGATGAAGAAGATAGTGAAAGAAGCAGGGTTGGTACTGCGGCACCAGTACAGCTTTCAGTTATTGCCGATGTGGGCAGACCGGCCACGCTGGCTGTGGCCATTGCTGCATCCTATGTGGAAGCGGATCATGCTTAGCAGACTGCGAGGGCGCACGCTCGATGAGTGGCTGTGCAATCTCCCGATCGTGGGGCGGTTCGCCTTTCGGCACGTGATGGTGTGTGAAAAGCTGTCGTCTGCGAAACAGGCCAAGGGCGCTTGATAGATGTCTCTTGGCACGATCCGCTTTGTTCTTGCGCTGATGGTGTTGCTCAATCATCTATGGTTGCCGACAGCCAATCGTATCGGCGCGCATGCCGTGGTAGCGTTTTACATCATTAGCGGCTTCTTGATGACCAAAATTGTAAATGAGGTCTATGTCGGCCAGTGGGGCGCGATGAGGTATTTGGTGAATCGCGTATTGCGGATCTACCCCCTGTACTGGGGGATCGTGGCCGCTACAGTTGTTTGTCTGCTTGTATGGCCACAGTATTTTGGTTCTCTGTATAGCCTGATCCACATTCCGGCAACGGGCGAGGAATGGTTGGCGAATGGGACTCTGTATCGCTTGACTGATTCGTCAAGTATCCTGATTCCGCCGACATGGTCTTTGTTTGTCGAGGTGGTCTTTTATATTGTGATCGCCATCATTGGCCGTTGGCGCGTAGTAGTTCTCGGCTGGTTCTTCGTCAGCCTTGTTTATACGGCATACATGGTGCAGTCCGGCGCTCCATTTGCGGAGCGGTATTATCCGCTGACAGCCGCGTCAATGTTTTTTAGCACTGGGGCTACGTTGTATTTTTATGGAAAACGGCTAGGCCTGAGCTGGTTCACCCCTAAGCATTGGATTGGGTGCTTTGTAGTATTTGCAGTATTCCCGCTGTTGGTTGAATTCTTGGGCGGCAATAGGTTGTCGGTGGGTTTCTACGGAGCTGCGATTCTGTTTGTTACGCTCTTCGCGGCTATATCAAGCTATGGCAACCTCAGCGGTGGAAGAATTGACCGGCTTCTAGGGGAGATGGCGTACCCGGTGTTCTTGACCCATTTTTTCTCTGCGGGGGTTGTGAATCTTGCTACCGGCAACCGATATCCAGTAACGGGAACGATCAACTTTCTATTGTCCACATTAGTGTGTGTGTTGCTGTCTCTGGCTATTGTACTATGGATTGAGCCAAACCTAGAGAAGGTGAGGAGTGCTATCCGGCGCAGCAAGGCGGGTGTTTTTATGGAAGTGCAGCCTTGAGCGATGCGTTCGACAAGAATACGCATGATGCCCTGGTGGCATATCTGGCGAGGATCTACGAAGGGGTCTTCACCAAAGAGGCCATCGTGGCCCATCTCGAGAACCACATCGGCTTTGCCTTTGCGGAATACACGACACAGGTGATTCGTCCACGTCTGCACGAAGGGGCGCGCGTACTGGATATCGGCAGTGGCTTTGGCAGTTGTGTGTTGGCGGCGCGTAATGCGGGTCTGGAGGCATTCGGTGTTGAGATCGCGGAGTTCGAGGTAGACTTTGCCCGCCAGCGCTTGCGACAAGTGCGGCCGCAGGACAATGCGGAGGAGATCTACCTTCAGGGCGATGCCCGTTCGCTACGCGTGCCGCCTGAATCTGTGGACGCGGTGACGTTCTGGAACGTCATCGAGCATATCGAGAACTGGGATTCAGTTATGGATGCCGCGGTCCGCTACCTCAAGCCCGGCGGTCTGGTATTCATCATTTGTCCCAATTACATGGCCTGGCGCGACGAAGCGCATTACCATGTGCCCTGGAAACCCTCATTCCTCCTGCCGCGCGATAAGGCAATGGCCTATTTGCGCTCGCTGGGGCGCAACCCGGGCTATTTCGAGCATTCGATCTTTTACCGCAGCAACTGGGAAGTATTGCGGAAATTGCGCACGCTTCGATTTGAGCCTCTGGAACTTGGCACGCTTGAGCCGCGCGAGCTTTCTCCCGCGCATGCGATTTTTATGTTGTGCCACCCCCTAAAATATATGCGCTTCTACAATCCATTCAAGCATTCCGTAGAGCTGGCTGCGCGCAAACCGATGGGGAATGGGTAGTGGCTTGTCTTCTCGTTATCGTGCCGGACCGGATAAGTGACATTCTCGTTAAAGGGGAATATCAGCCAGGCTATTACAATCCCGGTGAGGTGTTCGACGAAGTGCATATCCTCACCACGACCGACGATCGTCCGTCGCTAGAACAGTTGCAGCGCACGGTTGGCGGGGCCAGGTTGTTTGTGCACAACCTTCCGGATGATCTGGCTCTTGTCGGACGCTGTCCTACGTTTTTGACTGAGTATCGCCTTCGCAAGTGGGCTAAGGCAGGAGTTGAAATCGCCCGTCGTATCGGCCCGGCGTTGGTGCGCTGTCATGGCGCGGACTGGAATACGTATCTTGCTAGCCGCATCAAGGCTGAATTGGGGATTCCCTATGTGGTCAGCCTGCACATCAATCCGGACGTCAATCCGGTGCGGCGCATTGCCAAGCCGAATTTGAGCCCCGCGGAAACCCGCCACAACCGTTTCTACGAACATATCGAAGCAACCGGTCTGAGAAATGCCGATTTAGTCATGCCGGTGTACCAGCCGATCGTCCCCTATTTGCAGCGTTTGGGAGTGACTCGGGTTGAGGTGTGCTACAACGTGCTCAATCGGCTGCATTTGCGCAGGAAAACGGATTATGCGCTACATCGACTGGCGCGTGTCGTCTATGTCGGCCGGTTGTTCGACGAAAAGAATCCTGGAAATATTATCAGGGCCGTGGCGCGCCTGCCCGAAGCCGAATTGACCGTCGTGGGCGATGGCCCCATTCTGGGTGCCTTGCAGGAGCTGACCAAACAATTGGATATCCAACGACGTGTGCGTTTTTTTCCGGCTGTGGCCAACGACGCCTTGTGTGAATTGCTGGCGGAGCAGGACGTTTTTGCGGTGCATACCGAATATTGGGAAATCAGCAAATCGGTCCTTGAGGCGCTGTTGACGGGCCTGCCGGTGGTGATCAATCAGCGTAAAGGCGAACCAGTGCCGGAGCTGGAAGGTGACTTCGTGCTGAAGGTGAATAATACCGAAGCGGAGTATCTGGCTGCATTGGAGCGTCTTCTGCGCGACCACGAGGCGCGTGCTGCGCTCGGGCGCAGGGCCTTTGCCCATGCCCATGCCCATTGGGCGCCTGAGATTACAGAAGCGAAATACGCATCAATCTATCGCAAATTTCTTGGAGCAAGGGATTGAATATCGAGTCCCTGTTCCGTTGCCCGGCCTGTGGCGTTGGTGGACTGGCCGAGCGCAATGTCGCCGTGGTGTGCAATGTCTGCGGTACCCACTTCCCCGAAGTCGGCGGGATTCTCCTGCTGGTCAAAAATCCGACCGAGCACGATGCGGCCATTCGTGAAGCACAGGCCGTCAATCCGGAATGGTATCTTGCCGAGCAACCGCCTGAGGAGGTCAGCCCCTGGCGCCATCATTTACGAAAAAGACGCCACTATGTCGAACAGGTCTTGCGGCGAGAACTCATCAAGGGGGGAAGACAAAAGGCGGAGCGCGTGCTGGACCTGGGCTGCGGGGATGGCAACAATCTGCACTGGCTGGCACCCTTTGCCGAGCGGCTGTACGGCAGCGACTACAATTTGGTTCGGCTCGCGCGCGCGCAGGCGCGCTCGACCGGGGCCACGCTGTTCCTGGCCGACCTGTTGAATTACCCGGCATTCGACAACAGTTTCGACGCAATCTTTTTCAACCATGTCATCGAGCACATTCCCGATGACAGGGCCGCGTTAGCCACGGTTCATCGCATTTTGAAGCCGGGCGGCTTGCTTGTCCTCGGTACTCCTAACGAGGGATCATGGTGGTGGCAGTTTGCTTACCGCCGTGCGCCGGACGTTCTGGCGACCACCGATCATGTCCATTTCTATACGGCGCGGACCATAGGCGAAAAAATGAAGGCTGCGGGTTTGTCTCTGTTCGAGGTCGAACATCTGGGCTGGGGGCCGCCTGATTGGCGATTGGACGGCCAGTGGCGGCGGCATAAGATCGTTGACGATCTGTTTGAAATTTTTGGGCGGGCTTTGATTCCATCACAGGCCTCATCCTTATATTTGATTGCCACCAAATAAAGGGGAAATGACGCTGTGGTTATGTCTCTGAGCCGTGGATATGCCTCTGTTTGCTGATCTGTTGGCGGGCTCAATCTCAAGCACGCTCTTCTCGACATTGGTGGCGTTAAATCGGGTTAAATTTTCCTATGGCAGATACAAACAATAATTTGGTGCGGCATGAAGGACACGTTACGCCGTCCGACAGGTCTATCCTGTTAGGACAAACACCTGTTACGGTTTGGCTTACGGGCTTGAGTGGCTCCGGTAAGTCAACGTTAGCGTTCAGCCTTGAGCGGCAGTTGTTCCAACTAAAACATCCCTGCTTTGTCCTCGACGGTGACAATGTCCGTCATGGGCTATGCAAGGACTTGGGCTTTAGTGCCGCAGATCGATCGGAAAATATCCGTCGTATTAGCGAGGTTGCCTGTTTGCTGAACGAAGCAGGCGTGATTGTGATCACGGCCTTTATTTCACCCTATCGGTGTGATCGAAACCTGGCAAGAAATCTCATTGGCCCAGAGCGTTTCGTCGAAGTATATCTCAGCACACCCCTCGGCGTCTGCGAACAGCGTGATCAAAAAGATCTTTACCGGCGCGCTCGGACTGGAGCGGTGAAGGAGTTCATGGGGATATCTTCTCCTTATGAGCCACCGGAAACCCCTGCCCTCACCATTGACACATCACGCCAAGACGTTTCCGCATCGGTTTCAGACCTGCTTCGTATCATCCTTCCGGTTTGTGAAGGTCGGATAAAGGCATAAATCCCGGCAAAGTCGGAGTGTACGGTTCTTAGTCGGATCGGGTTCGTCGGCTAATCGGGTGAAAGTACTGGCGCCTGCCACACGATTAAGTGAGTAGAGAGGAGCGATGATCAAAGCTGTAGGTGAGTATTCAAATCAAATCATTGGGAGGGCTGCGTTTTGCGTGTGCTCGTATCGTGCAAGCAGGCCGTATTCCTTCGCAGAGACATTTCCGGTTTTCCGCCGATTCGGGAGAATGATGGATGTGATTACCGCATACCCGTTGCGCCAGTTTATCGCCAATAACCGGGACTATGCGGCTAATCCGCGGAGTTTTGGTTATCAGCTCGGCTTAACGAAAGAGATTCTGTCATTAAGTGGATTCTCTGAAGCTACTTTCATGATCGATAAAGAATTTTCAGACGCATCGATCACACGTCAGTTCGAGCAGGTTGGGCCTGTGGCAATCCGAGACATCACCTGTCTCACGCCGAACGATTTCGTTGGCTTTGACACAATAATTCTTGTGTATCCCGACGCACTCGGGTTGGGGTGGTCGGGGGTGGAGAGCAAGTTATTAACCGGCTTACATGTCCCTCTATTCTTCGCGAACGGTCGCCGTAGGCTAATGCGCCTCGATTCTGCTGCGCGACGTGCGCTTGCTTGGCGCAGGCTATTGGCGACTTCTCGGTTCACGGAGCTGTGCCTGAGCATGTTCATTATTCCGCTGGCAATGTTCTGGGCCGCGAAGGATGCCCTGCGTGGCAAGTCGTAATGCGATGAAGATTGTGATGGATCAGGAATGCAACGAAATCAAAAAAGCCATTCGCGATTGGTGGGCAGGCTCGCCCATGACCTACGCCGAATCTCACGGGAATGTGGAATACCGTCTCCCGGATGGAACCATGGAGCGGGTAGCGCTTGGCTCCAAGCGGTTTTATGAGCTGGCCGATTCTGTGTTTTATCGTTGGAATGAACCGCTTCATACCAAGGATGGTAAGTTTGGCCGTATTTTCGATTATACGCGTTATCGGGGTAAGCGAGTTCTGGAAATTGGTTGCGGAATGGGTTGCATGGCAAGTAACTGGGCCGGCCAAGGCGCGAAAGTGACGGCGATCGACTTAAACCCGGTTGCGGTCGCCCAGACGACTCAACGCTTTAAGGCGTTCGGTTTGGAGGGAGAGATTCGTGAGGTCGATGCGGAGTCGTTGCCTTTTCCAGACGAAAGTTTCGACTTTGTGTACTCGTGGGGTGTCATTCATCACACGCCCGGAATTCGCAAAGCTATCCGGGATATCTGCCGGGTTTTGCAACCCGGTGGCCAGGTCGGCTTGATGCTCTATAACCGTGAGTCGATCCTCTACCGGTATTTCGTGCAATACCAGGAAGGCGTGGTGAATATGGAACGCCTTTTTCTGGATGAGTTGGCTTTGGCGAGCCGTTACGGCGATGGTGGGCGGGAAGAGGGAAATCCACACACCTGGCCGGTGACGAAAGAGGAGGTGCTGCGGGATTTGATCCCGATGTTCGCACAGCCCAAGATCAAGACTCTGGGCACCGATGTGCCGGAGGCGCTCAATACCTGGTTCCCCCGTCTTGGCCAGCGATTGCCTCTTAGCTGGCGCAAGG